>ENA-OSEO01000090-OSEO01000090.1-sediment-metagenome-genome-assembly--contig:-NODE-90-length-240409-cov-43.047318_pt1 | contig 240409 bp, 224 predicted proteins | sample MGYA00237883_ERZ534232 | MGnify/ENA metagenome assembly ERZ534232
TCCAGGTAATCACCGTCGTTCACCGCCACAAAACTGCTCGCCGATCCCGCGGTCTTCAACACCGACAGCGTGATCGCCTGCGACTGACCAAACCCTATCGCAGGCACCGGGCTCCCGACATCGTACACCTCCTCGAGCTGCGCTACACTCGACTCCTCGTCCTCATCCTGCGCAAAAAATCCACAGCCCGTTAAAACGCCGACACACAGTATCCCTGTCAGCCACCGCATGATGTTTCTTTGACCCATATATCCTCCTTGATGAAATACATGCTGTTTTGCGAGGCACAGAAACCGCATCATGCGCCACACAACCGCCTTACACGCAAAACAAGTGCCAATATAAAGCATAATCAAGACCTTGGAAAATCCATACTCTACATAGACCGGGCGGTAAATGCGACTAACACTGGGTAAAATTTTTCAGCATGTGCAAGAAAATATTTTCTTTGCCCTTGAGGAAGACGATGGTTATCATTTTCCGCCCCCCTTACGACGCAGGGCGCATGTTGCTATTTATGTGCAATCGAGCTATAAGCCTCGCAAGGAGGCGCTATGTCAGACAACCCAAAAGATCAAAACAACTCCGGCACAGCCATGGCCGATCTCCTCGATGCTTACGAGAAAGAAAAGAAGCCGCGCGTTCATGTGGGCGACAAGATCAAGGGCGAGATCATCGCCATCGGCAAGGATACCGTCTTCGTTGATACCGGCACCAAGATCGACGGGGTGGTTGAAATCGAGGAACTCCTGGATGCCGAGCGCAATCTGAACTACAAAGTCGGCGATACGCTCGAGCTCTATGTGATATCCATCCGCTCCAGCGGCATCACCCTTTCACGGGCCATTTCCGGCATCGGCGGCGACCATATCCTTGAGGAGGCCTTTGAAAAGGCCGTCCCCATCGAAGGCAAGGTCAAGGCCCAGGTCAAGGGCGGATTCGAGATCGAGCTTATCAAGCGACGGGCCTTCTGCCCCATCAGCCAGATCGACCTCAAGTACGTCAATACCCCGGAAGACTATGTCGGTCAGAGCTTCGAGTTTATCATCACCGAATTCGAGGAAGGCGGCAAAAACATCGTGGTCTCTCGCAGGGCCCTGCTGGAACAGGAACAGCAGAAGAACAAGGAGGCATACTACCGCGACCTGGTCGTCGGTGCGGTGGTGTACGGCCGGGTGATCAAGCTCATGCCGTTCGGCGCCTTCGTGGAGATCTCTCCGGGAGTCGAGGGCATGGTGCCCATCTCCGAGATGGGCTGGGCGCGGACCGAAAAAGTAGAAGACATCCTGGCCGCAGGCCAGGTGATCAAGGCCAAGATTATCGCGTTCAGCGGCGAGAAGATCACGCTCTCTCTCAAGCAGGTCAGCGCCGATCCCTGGGATACGGTCCTTGAGCGCTACAAGCCGGGCGATAAACTGCGCGGTAAAGTTATGCGCCTGTCTCATTTCGGGGCCTTCGTGGAATTGGAACCCGGCATCGAAGGCTTGGTGCATATCAGCGAGATGAGCTACCGCAAGCGCATCAACAAGCCTGAAGAGGTGGCCAACCCTGGCGATTTCGTGGCCGTTATGGTCAAGGACATCGATACGGTCAAGAAACGCATCGCCCTTTCCATTAAAGAGGCCGAGGGCGATCCCTGGGTGGATATACCGTCGCGTTACCCGATCGGTAAAGTCTTCGAGGGGGCCCTAGAGAAAAAGGAAAAGTTCGGCTGGTTCATCACCCTGGAGCCGGGCGTTACCGGGCTCCTCCCGAAATCGCGCCTCGACAAGGCCCCTGACCCGGGCGAACTCGATAAGCTCAAGCCTGGCATGTCTCTCAAGATCAAGATCGAGGAGATCAATCCGGCCGAACGCAAAATGACTTTGGCCCTGGCCGAAACCGGCGAAGAGGACTGGCAGCAGTTCTCGTCGGGCGCCAATGTAATGAACCCTCTGGCGGCCAAGCTGCAGAAGGCCATGACCAAGAAAAAGAAACCTTCGTAACGACATCTTTTTAACAAGGAGGTGCTATGGAGCTCCAACAAGCCTTGAGCGGCCGGCGCAGTGTGCGCAAATACACGGATTACCAGGTGACGGACGGCGAGATCAAAGCCATCCTCGAAGCCGCCCGCATCGCCCCTTCATGGGCCAATACCCAGGTGTGGGACTTCGTCGTCATCCGCGGTAAAGACAATATCGCCAAGATAGTGGCCACGTTCTCCGAAAAGAACCCGGCCACCAAGGGCGCGCTTGAGGCCTCGGCGCTGATCGTGGCCTGCGCCAAAACCGGCGTTTCCGGATCTTACGACGGCAAAGCCCTGACCAAGCACCAGGAGTGGTTTATGTTCGATATGGGTATTGCCGTGCAGAACCTGTGCCTCAAGGCCTATGAGCTTGACCTCGGCACCGTGGTGGTAGGGCTCATGAACCATGACGCCTGCAAACGCATCATTGGTCTTCCGGAAGGGCATGAAGTCGTGGCCGTCATCCCTCTCGGCCGGCCGGCCGCCAGACGCGATGGTCCGCCCCGCAAGGAGCTCAAGGACTGCGTGCATCTCAACACCTTCGGCGCGCCGTTTATCTAGGAACACCCCAGAGATTATGGGGCCGTTGTCTCACTGCGGGGCGCAATCCCGCGCCGCGACCGCCTCCGGGTGAGGAGGTTGATCGTATTCACCGAGCCGCACGAAGCGCACGCCGCGCTGCTTGAGCAGTGGGACCGCCTGCATTACCCCCTGCCGCGTGCCGCTATCGGGATGGTTCATATGCAGGAGCACGATGGCGCCCGGCGGCGCCGTCAAAAGGGCCTCGCGCACCTGATCGCTGTTATAGGTGGCGCCGGCGTCGCCTAAGACATTGTAGCCCGCCACTTGATACCCCAAGGCCTGTACGACCTGCACCCCGATCTCGTCGCAATAGGCGGTCCCCGGACGATAGAAGCGCGGTTTGCGGCCAGTCAGGACCTCGATCATACGGGCATTGATCTCCACCTCGTCCACCAGCTCGGCCACACCGGCCGTGCCCGGTATGCCGTAGGCCGCCCGGCCCGATACCGAACAGGGCTTGTGCATGCGCCCATGGTTCTCGATCTCGAAGAGTGGACTACCATTGAGCTCAGGGATAACGTCCCAATGGCGATCGATCCAGCGGCCGTTCAGGAACAGCGTGGCCGGCACCTGCTCGCGTTCAAGGAACCGGATCAGTTCGGCATCATAGCCGCCGCCGCAGGCATCGAAGGTAAGGGCCATGACCGGCTGATCGGCGACCAACTTGGTCCTCACGCCTACGAGCGCCTCGCCCCACTCCTTCGGGATCCTGTCGCTATAGGTCTTAACGATCCCGGCCTTAAGCTCTGCGTATGAACCGTCACGGACCGGTTTCTCAACGATATCCTGAGCCGGACACACATCCGGCAGGGCGGCGCAACCTCCCATGAGCATGAGAAGCACGACCAATAGGGCGATGTGTTCATCCAAGATGCAATCTCCTTCTGCTCAAAAACCTATCGGTCAGTGCACCTCAATACTCAATCCGTCCAGGGCGCTGGTTTAATACAAATTACACGTTGGCAGGCCGCGGCCCCAGGGGGCATGCGTCGCAAGCGGGGTTCCTGGTTCTGCAAAAGCTTTTCCCGACAAAAACGATATAGGCATGCAGGTCCTTATAACACTGCAGGTCGATTGGCAGTCCGGCGGTAAAAAGGTGCTGCAGGCGGTCATAATCACCATCCGCTTCTTGAACCCAGCCATGGCGCAGGGCCATACGTCGGGTATAGGCATCGACCACGAAGCATGTCTTCTCGGCCGCATAGCAGCAGATGCTGTCGGCGGTCTCCTTGCCGATCCCCTTAACCTGAAGGAGCTGGCTTCTCAGCAGTGCCGGGTCCTGTCGGAAGAAGTCCGCCAGATCTCCGCCGGTCTGCCGCATGATTGCCCCCAGGAGGTTTTTTAAGCGCCGCGCCTTGATATTATAATATCCGGACGGCCGAATGAGTTCGGCCAGACGCGCATCTTCCATGGTATACAAGGTTTCGATATCGAGCGCCCCACGGTCCTTGAGGATGGCGATGGCCTTCTCCACATTGGTCCAGGCCGTGTTTTGGGTCAGGACCGCCCCCACCATGACCTCGAGCGGGCTCTCGCCCGGCCACCAGCCGGACGGCCCATAGAAGGCGCTTAAGGTATGATAGAGCGTCAGCGCGTCAAACGGCTCAGCCCTTGTCGGTCTCTTTTTTCTCGATCTTGCCTTTGATAAAATCGCGCATCTCCTGCTTGATGTTCATACGGCTGGTCAAGAGCATGGCCGTCATCTCCATCTCATACTCGATGGCCGCCTTGGAATCCAACCTGATAACCACGTCAAAGGCCCTCTTGAGCGCGCGCACCGCCTCGGGCGAACGGCGGGCGAGCTGCTGCGACCACTCCTTAACCTCGTCCCGGAAACGTTCCGGAGGCACCACGCGATTCACCAGCCCGATCTCAAAGGCCTCGTGCGCCCCGATGGGATCGCCGCGCAGCGTCAGCTCCTTGCTGCGCGCCATGCCGATGCGCGAAACCAGGGGCGTGATGAGCGGGTTGAAGCCGTACTTCATCTCCGGATGGCCGAAGATGGCGCTCTCCGAGGCAATGATGATATCGCCCATCAGACACAGATTCAAGCCGCCGCCGAAGGTAATACCGCTGACGGCCGAGATGATGATCTTTTCGAAATCGATCATTTTGGTATACAGATCCAGAGCCGCCTTGAAATAGCGCTCGGCATCATCCGCGTTCAAACTGGGGACCTCTTTCAGATCCAACCCGGCCGAAAAGCACTCGTCCCCGCCGGTCAACACTACCAGCCGCACATCGCTCTCTTCCGTGAGAAATGATGTCAAGGCGCGATCCATCTCCTTGAGCATCGCCATGGAGAGCGCATTCAGCTCATGCTTGCGGTTCATCTCCACCACGGCGATTCCATCGGCTATATCCACCTTGATCAGCTTGTAATCCATGGAGGCACCCCCGGTACAGACTTTTGTCCTGGCGTGAATATCACACAATTGTCCGGGAGCGTCAATGCGTGTTTGAGCTGCCCAGACTCCGCCCCTTGCTTCATGGCCCTGGTCTCTGGTATGCAATCCCTATGACCTGCTATTCGGTGAGTCAATTGAACGAACGCACACGCCTGGCGCTGGAGAGAGCCTTTGATGAAAACACCTGGGTGGTGGGCGAGGTCTCCGGACTCAAATATCACGCGAAGACCGGTCATGTGTACTTCGATCTGGTTGAAAAATCCCCTGACGGCCAAGGCCAATACCTGGCCAAGGTGAGCTGCGCCTTTTTCCGCGGGGCCTACCTGGGCTGGCATTCCCTGCTCAAACGCGAAGGGTTGCGGGCCTTCGAGCTGGCCGACGGTCTGGAAGTAAAGCTCAGGGCGCGCGTAGACCTCTATGCCAAGGAAGGCCGCTACCAGCTGATCGTCTCCGAGATCGACCCCCATTACAGCCTGGGGGCTATCGCCCGCAAACGCGCCCAGACCATTGAAACCCTTCAAATGGCCGGTCTCCTGGAAAAAAACCGGGGCCTGCCCTTAAGTGAGTGCCCGCTGTCCATCGGCCTCATCACCTCGCGCGGTTCGGCCGCCTACAATGACTTCATGAGCATCCTGAAAAAAAGCGCCTATGCCTTTCGGATAAGCCTTTTCGACGCCCATATGCAGGGCGAGCGCACCACCGCGGAAGTGGTGCGGGCCATCCGAACCCTTGAATCCCGGGCGCTCGACGCCATCGCCATCGTGCGCGGCGGAGGCGCCAAAATGGACCTGATCGCCTTCGACGATATCGCCATCTGCCGTACAATCGCCAATTGCGCCTGCCCGGTCATCACCGGCATCGGCCACGAGATCGACTTGAGCGTGGCCGACCTGGTGGCCTTCCGCCACTTTGTCACCCCCACGGACGTAGCGCGTTTTCTTGTGGCGCATCTGGACGATCTCTGGAGCCGCATCAATGAGGCCGATCAGGCCCTGGCGCCGTCCTGCAGCCAATCCCTGGATCGCGCACATGAACGCCTGCGCCGGGATGCATCCGAACTCGCCTACCTGACCCAGCGGCACACCCTCAAGGCCATGAATTCGCTCCTGTCCCTTGCACACACCCTATCCAGCCGCGGCACGCGCATCCTCTCCCAGGAACATACCGGCTTAGGCCGCCTGCGCCAAAGCCTGGTGGGCGCAGCAGGGTATGCGCTGCAAGCGCAGGCTTCCCTCATTTCCAGACATGGCGCGTCCTTGCCCCACACAGCCGCGGGGGCCCTGACGCAGCATGCCGGACGCCTCGATGAGCTCTCGGCCTACCTGACGCTCATGGACCCGGCCGCAACACTGAAACGCGGCTACAGCATCACCCTGGATAAAAACGGGCAGGCCCTGCTCAGCGCCGATACCGTATCCGCGGGCGATCCTATCACCACGGTCCTGACCGAAGGCAGGATCTTCAGCCTCGTACAAGATAAGGAGCGGCTATGAAAAAGAAGACCTATTCCGAAACCCTCAAAGACCTGGAAGCCATCATCGAGCGCATGCAAAAAGGTGAAATCCCCATCGACCAGTTGGGGGGTAACGTCAAACAAGCCGCAGACATGATCGCCTTTCTCCGGAACAACCTCAAAGCCACCGAGGTCGAGATCAGTACCATACTCAAAGGTCTGGAAGAGGACGCCGAAAAGCTCGATGTCTGAACGCACGAAGGTGGTATGTCCGCCGGGTCGGGAGGCACGTTTACTCCCTGGATCGAACCATGCTCGATGGCATGCCGCCTCACGCGGAAGGCCTTGTTGTAACTGCGATAACATGCTAAAAGCAGGTATTCTCCGGCCGGAGGAGTCATGAAACGGCGGCGCAGTTTTTGTTGTTATTGCGGGGGTGACGTTTACGAAAAAGACGTCGATGGCAAGCTGCGCGATTTCTGCGGCCAATGCCAAACCGTGTTTTATGAAAATCCCTTGCCCGTGGCGGCCAGCATCGTGGTCAACGACGATCGCGAGGTGCTCCTGGTCAAACGCGATAAGGAACCTTACCAGGGCATGTGGTGCCTGCCGATCGGTTTTGCCGAGAGCGATGAAGAGGTGCGTGAGGCCGCGTTGCGCGAGCTCAAGGAAGAGACCGGCATCACGGGCGAGATCATTCGGCTCATTGACGTAGATACGGTCGACAACTACTTCTACGGCAGCCTGGCCATCGTCACGTATGAAGTCAAGGCCATGGGCGGGGAGCTGAAGCCCGGTGATGACGCCGCCGCGGTGGCCTACCACCCGATCGACCAAACACCATCCCTGGCATGGATATCGAACGAGAAGGCCATCCGCATCTATATCGATCTCTACCGCGACACCTGGGCCATGCTCGATTCATTCAAGCATCTCTTCCCCGAGCATGCGGCCATGAGCAAGATCATACCCGGCCAGACCGAGCATAAGACCTTTCTATCGAACGTGCTGGTCAAGCTCATCGAACGCGACATCGAGCAGATCTGTGAGAACTGGGCGCGGGACATGCGCCACGGCGCCCCCAGGCTCGTGCCGTACATCAGCCAGCTCCTTGAGCTCAACCGCAGCATCCTGTTCGGCGTACAGCGTTGGCTGAGCGGTGAGGTGGCCTCGGACTTCTCCCGCTTCCTGGCCACCGGAACACAGCTCAAAGCCGCCGGCGTGCCGCTGCCGGATATGGTGATCGCCCTGGCCTTGAGCCGGCGTTCCATCTGGCTGCACGTCGTGAAAAAAAAGTTCCTGTCCTCGCCCTTGGAAATCTATGCCACGCTCGAGCTGAACAACCGCATCATCTTTTTCTACGACAAGGTGTTCTTCGCCATCGCGGAAGGATACTTTCAGTAACACCAGGTCCGACGCAACCAGGCGAGCTTAAAAACGGCCGCGTCGCAGAGGAAAAGATGCGCTTGCATAATGCCCGCTAAGCTTGATAACATGACCGGCATGGAAAATACAGCCCAAGAACGCCATTTGGTCTATGTGCGCTTTGCGCATATGCTTACGCCCTACATCTTCGATGCCGGCGAACTGGAAGTCAAAGGCGGGGACCTGGTGGTCGTGGAAACCGAGCAGGGCCAGTCCGTGGCCAAGGTACTGGGGAGCACGGCGGAGGAGGACGCGGCCGGGCTGGCGGAGATCAAACCCATTCTGCGCGCCGTGACCGAGGCCGACAGGAAACGCCTGGTTGAAATGGACAGCAAGGAGCATGAGTGTTTCAGCTTTTGCCGCGAGCGCATCGAGGCGCGCGCCCTGCCCATGAAGCTGGCCACCGTAGAGCAGTCTTTCGACGGCAACAAGATGGTCTTCTATTTCGTGTCCGAAGGTCGCGTGGATTTTCGGGAGCTCTTAAAAGACCTGGTAGAACGCTTCCGGATGCGCATCGAGCTCAGGCAGGTCGGATCCCGCCAGGAGACCTGCATGCTGGGAGGCATCGGCAGCTGCGGCCGCGAGCTGTGCTGCGCCAGTTTCCTGACCAATTTCCAACGTATCTCGGTCAAGATGGCTAAGAACCAGAACATGACGCTGAATCCCACCAAGATATCCGGGCTGTGCGGCAAGCTCAAATGCTGCCTGGCCTATGAGAAGGAGGCCTATGCCAACCTGATCGAGAACCTGCCCAAAACCGGCAAGACCGTCTATCTCGATCAAGGCGAGGCCTTCGTGGTCAGTATCAACGTCATCAATCAGACCTTTGTCGCCAAGCTGGCGGACCGGAGGTTCATCAAGGCCAAGGCCTCGGATATCATCTCCAAGGAAGAATACCTGAGTTTGAGCGAAGCCAAACAGCTCGAACAGGCCAAGCAGAAGGAGATCGAACGGGCGGCCACGCAGGCGGCCTCGGCGGCATCAAACGCGGATAAGGAGAAGAAGAAGCGGCCTTCAAGAAAAAGGCGGTCTCGGTCGAAAAGGAGAACTGAGGCATGATGGATTATTATTATATCACCACCCCGATTTATTACGTGAATTCCAAGCCCCATCTGGGACATGTCTATACCACGGTGATCGCCGATATCCTTTCCCGATTCAACCGCTTGTGCGGCAAGAAGGTATTCTTCCTGACCGGCACCGACGAACACGGCGACAAGATCGCCCAGACCGCCAAAAAGCTGGGGACGACCCCGGACAAGCTGGCCGACGAGAACAGCCAGCGTTTCCGTGATCTCTGGCCCCTGATGTCCATCACCTTAAGCCGTTTCATCCGCACCACCGAGCCCGATCATATCCGCACCGTACAGATGATCCTCCAGCAGGTCTATGACAAGGGTGATATTTACTTCGGCGAATACGGCGGTCACTACTGCGTCGGCTGCGAGCGCTTCTATGCCGAAAGCGAGATGGAGGACGGCAAGTGTCCCCAGCACCAGACCGAGCTGATTTTCGTCCAGGAGCAGAATTACTTTTTCCGTATGGAAAAGTACCGGCCCTGGCTGATCGATTATATCCAGGCCAATCCGGATTTCATCCGACCGCAACGTTACAAGAACGAGGTCTTGGGCATGCTCAAGGAGCCGCTCGACGACCTGTGCATCTCACGCCCCAAGAAGCGGCTGTCGTGGGGCATCGAATTGCCCTTTGACAAGGGCTATGTCTGCTATGTGTGGTTCGATGCGCTGATCAATTACTTAAGCGGTATCGGGTATCCGGACGGGGAGGGCTTCACACGGTTCTGGGACGTGAGCCAGCATCTGATCGCCAAGGATATCCTCAAACCGCACGCCGTCTACTGGCCGACCATGCTCAAGGCCATGGGCCTGGAGCCCTATCGACACTTGAACGTGCACGGCTACTGGAACGTGGACGCCACCAAGATGTCCAAGAGCCTGGGGAATGTGATCGATCCCCTGGAGCTGAAGGAAAAGTACGGACTGGATGCCTTCCGCTACTTCCTGGTGCGCGAGATGGTCTTCGGCCTGGACGCCTCCTTTTCGGAAGAGGCCCTGATCGATCGGTACAACGCCGATCTGGCCAATGATCTGGGCAACCTGGTCAACCGCAGCGTCAACATGGCCAAGAAATATTTCGCGGGCCGGGTGCCCAATGCCGGACCTCCGGAGCTGGAGGCCGACCGTCAGATCAGGGACCTGGCCGTGGAAGCCGTGGCGCACTACCGCGCGCGCATGAAGAACCTCGAGTTCCATAGCGCCATGGCCTCGATCTGGTCGCTCGTGTCCGGACTCAACAAGTACATCGACCACTCGGCGCCGTGGACCCTGGCCAAGCAGGACCAGGGCCGGCTGTCCATTGTGATCTACAACATCCTGGAGGGCCTGCGTTTCATCGCCGTGATGATCGCGCCGGTGATGCCCGGAACTTCCGCCTCGATCCTGGAGCTGATGGGCTTGGCGCCCGAGGCCAGCATCAACGACCTCGATACCTTCGGCGCGTTGCCGGCTGGAAATATGCTTGGCGAGCCCAAGGCCCTGTTTCCTCGCATCGAAAAGAAAGCCCCGGAGGTAAAACCCAGCCCGGCACCGGCCGCAAACCTCATCGATATATCCGAATTCGCCAAGGTCGAGCTCAAGGCCGGTCGGATCATCCAGGCCGAGCGGGTGCCGAAATCGGATAAGCTCGTGCGCATGCAGGTGGACGTGGGTCAAAACGTGCAGATCGTAGCCGGGATCGGCAAGGCCTATGAACCGGCCGACCTGGCCGGTAAATACGTGGCCGTGGTGACCAATCTCAAACCCGCCAAGCTCATGGGTCTTGAAAGCCAGGGTATGCTCCTGGCGACCGATACGCCGGAAAAAGGCCTGACGCTGCTGGCCTTTGATCGGCCGCCCGCCGTGGGAGCCCGGATCCGCTAATAAAGGAGGCTTCAATGCAAAGGGTGCCGCTGGACTTGCTCAAGCCGGGGATGGTGTGCGCCAAAGCCGTGGTCAACGAAAAGGGCATGACGCTGTGCGCGGAAGGCACCGAGTTGAGCGCCGCCATGATCGAACGGCTCAAACGTATGTGCGTTTCCTCGCTGGTAGTGAAGGGCACCCCCATCGAAACGGGAATACCGGCCAAGTCCAAGGAGGAGCTCCTGGGGGATATGCAGGCCCGCTTCGTGCCGGTTGCGGGCGACCACATCATGGACAAGATCAAGGAAGCCATCGGCAAGGCCATCATTTCGGCCCAGACCGAGGAAGAAGAGGAGCGCGCGCCCCATGAGTAAGGACCAGCAGATCAAGACGCTGACCAAAAAGATCCAGAGTCTGCCGACCTTGCCGCACGTGGTGGAGAAACTCACCAAGGTCGTGGAGAGTCCGGAATCGACCGCCAAGGAAGTCGGCAAGCTGATCTCCTCCGACCAGGTCCTGGGATCCAAGGTCCTCAAGCTGGTTAACTCGCCCTTCTATGGGTTCCCCGGTCGCATCTCATCCATCTCTCACTCCATCATCCTTCTGGGCTTCAACGTCATCAAGGGGGTGGTGCTCTCCGCTTCGGTTTTCGACCTCATGGAACGCTCCATGATGGGACTCTGGGAGCATTCCCTGGGTTGCGCCGTAACCGCCAGCACGATCGCCCGCAGCCTGAAGATGCCCGATCCGGAGGAGATCTCCACCGCCGGGTTGCTGCACGATATCGGCAAGGTGCTGGTCAAGGTATCCTTAAGTGCCGACTACGACGCTATCATCTCGTTGGTGGAGAGGGAAACGCTTTCGTTTCGGGAAGCCGAAGAGCGCGTCCTGGGCGTGGATCATGCCGATATCGGCAACTGGCTGACGAATGAATGGAGCCTGCCCGATAAACTCATCACCCCCATCACCTACCATCATCAACCGGAGGAAGCGCCCCGACTCAAGGACCGCGCGGCGGTGATCCATATCGCGGACAGCATCACGCGGGCCTTCGGCGTCGGCTTCGGCGGAGATCCCTGGGTCCCGAAGATATCCAAGGCGGCTTGGGGCCTCCTGGAAATGGACCATCAAGACCTCGACGCCCTCATGCGCCAGGTCATGAACGATCTGGAAGAAGTCAGAACCTTCAGTTTCTAGCGCGGGAGGGGGACAGGTGAAAGCGATCATCGTCAGCAAAAAAAAGCTCGGCAAAAAGCTTTCATCGGTCTTCGATGCCGCGTGTGAAAGCGTTTACCACATCTCCAAGCCCAATGACGCCATCTCGCTCATCTATACCGACCCGCCCGATATTATTATCGTGGATAAGAGTTTTGTGCTGGAAAACCATGGCCGGGTCATCCAGGAGTTTCGGAGCAACACCCTTTACGGACATCTGCCCATCGTGGCCCTGCTCGATCCGCAAGACCTGGAAGGCATTGCCTGGAACGAGCTGCCCATCGAGGATTTCATCCTGACCTCCGACAGCCATGATTCCATCAGCGCCCGCCTGCCTTTCATCGTCAGCCGGGCCATCAAGGATCTCGACACCAACCCGCTCACCCGCCTGCCGGGGAACGAATCCATCATCCGCCACATCCAGCGCATGCTCGACCAGGAACAGGAGGTCGCCATCGCCTGGCTGGACCTGGATAATTTCAAACCCTACAACGACTATTACGGCTTCGCGCGCGGCGACGAGGTCCTTCTGGCCACCGCCCGCGTCATCACCACCGCCATCAAGGAGCTCAAGGTCGAACAGTCCTTCCTGGGGCATATCGGCGGCGACGACTTCGTCATCATCTGCGCCATGAACGCCACGAAACCGTTGTGCGAAGAGATCATTGCGCTCTTCGAGATGGTGATCCGGAATTTCTACAACGACGATGACCTGTTCCAGGGGCATATCGTCTCGCGCGACCGCAGCGGCAAGACCAAGATGTTCCCCATCATGACCGTGTCTATCGCCGCGGTCATCAATCGCGGGGCCAAGTACAAGCACTACGGCGAGGCCTCGCGCGATGCCAGCGAGATCAAAGAGCACATCAAATCCATGCCCGGCAGCAATTACATGATCGATCGAAGGAGTTGATCGAAGATAGACCGGCCCGCCCAAGGCACCGTCCCTTAAAATCGGCTCTGGTATGGAGGATAAGCACATTTACACTTGACCTGCGGCTGCTTTTCTCCTTCAATCACAACCATATTCATATTTCTGGGGAGGTCTTCAATGCCTGATACGTTGTTTGAGGTTAAGGATTCGATCGCGCTCATCACACTCAACCGCGCCGAGAAGCTCAATTCCGTAACATTGAACCAATTGGAAGAGCTGATTATCAAGCTCAACGGCTTTGAGCAGGACGATAGCGTGCGGGCCGTTCTCATCACGGCCACGGGCCGAGGTTTCTGCACCGGAGCCGACTTGTCGGGGGGCGGCGGTCGGCACGATGTCACCACCCCCATGGGCATGAAGCTCAGCGCCCATATCTACGGTAGAATCTGCTTTACACTGGCCACCATGGAAAAACCGGTCATCGCCGCGGTCAACGGGATCGCGGCAGGGTCCGGATGCAACTTAGCGCTTTCCTGCGATATCATCTATGCCGCCAGGAGCGCGCGCTTCATCCAGATATTCGTCAAGCGCGGCATGTGCCCGGACTGCGGGGGCACCTATTTCGTGCCGCGCCTCATCGGACTGGCCAAGGCCAAGGAGCTCTTTTTCAGCGGAGACAGTGTGGATGCGCAAACCGCCCTTGATCTGGGGATGATCAACAAGGTCGTCGATGACGATCAGTTGATGAATGAAGCCCTAGCGTATGCCGGGAAGCTTGCCCAGATGCCCACGCGCTCGATCGGCATGATCAAGCGGCTTTTGAACCGCTCCTTTGACTCCGATCTCTTGACCCAGATCGACTTTGAGGCCGCCTACCAGGGCCTGGCCACCAGCACTTCGGACATGCGCGAAGGGTGGACATCGTTTTTCGAGAAACGCGAACCGCGTTTTCAAGGTAAATAAAGCTCCGGCGGGAACTCCGGCCGCCTGGTGTGGCCATTGCTCCCGCCGGGTTGTAGTCAGATTCCGGCCGAGGGCCGGGTTCTCGATGCATCTTGAACAGCGAGAGCCCGCTTCAAGTAGCAGACCCTCGCTTTTACTGCTGGGTCAACGGTGATATCTCCAGCTCCACGCGCCGGTTCTGCTGACGGCCAGCTTCCGTATCATTGCTGGCGATCGGGCGGGTCTCGCCGAGGCCCTGCGTCTCGATGCGCATGGGATCAACCCCCTGGGAGTTCAGGTACCGTCCGACGCTGGCGGCCCGCTGCTCGGAGAGGGTCTGGTTATAGGCATCCGCCCCGACATTGTCGGTATGTCCATAGATATCGAGGATGGTCTTCGGATACTCCTTGAGCACCAGGGCCACCGAATTAAGCGCCTCATAGAACCCCGCGTTAATATCCGCGCTGGCGGTTTTGAAGGTAATATTGCCGGGCATGTTGAGGATGATGCGGTCGCCCTGGCGGGTAACGCTGACACCCGAGCCCTGGAGCTTCTGGCGCAGCTTGGCCTCCTGCTGGTCCATGTAGTAGCCTACGCCGCCGCCGGCCAGCGCGCCCACACCGGCGCCGATCAGGGCGTTGCGACGGCGCTGTTTGCTGTTATGTCCGGCGATCATGCCCACGGCGGCACCGGAAGCCGCACCGATGGCTGTGCCCCACGTTGCCTTGCTGGTCTGCTTCTCGCCCGTATAGGGATTGACGGTGCTGCAGCCGGGGATGAGAAAACTAGCTATTACCAATATGGCGATCGCATGCATTGCCTGTTTCATGACTTTTCCCCCTTGTTTTTAAGATTACGGCTTACGCCTGGAAACCAGGGTGTTTTTTCCCCTGTAGTATCCACAATAATAACGCCATAATCGCTTTTACCCGGCATGGCAAGAATATTTTCTGTGATGAAACAAAGGCCGGAGCTGTGGTAGATATAGCCTTGTGAGGAAAACCTCGCCACAGCAAAACAACAAGGAGTACGACGATGAATTTTGAGAAGATTGCCCTTGGCCTCCCGCACATCCTGCTTCCCAGGGAAGGTCTCGACCTGAAGAAATGGGCCGTGGTGGCCTGCGACCAGTATACCTCACAACCCCAGGTATGGGAAAAGATCAAAGTCCTGGTGGGTGATGATCCCTCGACCCTGCACATGATCTTTCCGGAAGTGTATCTGGAAGACAGCGATAAGGACGCGCGCATTGTTTCCATCAATCGCACCATGGCGAGGTATCTGCAGGATGGCATCCTGACGGAGCAGAGACCGGGCTTTGTCCTACTCGAACGCCGGACCGCCCATGCCCCTTCCCGCAAGGGTCTGGTCGTGGCGCTCGACCTCGAGCATTATGATTTCAGCGCCACGGCCAAGACCTTGATCCGGGCCACCGAAGGCACGGTGATCGACCGCCTGCCGCCCCGGATCAAGATCCGCGAGCAGGCCGCCCTGGAATCACCCCATATCATGGTCCTGATCGACGATCCGGAACGGACCGTGATCGAACCGCTCTTTCAAAAAGCCCTTCCAAAGCTCTATGACTTCGATCTGATGATGGACAGCGGCCATCTGACCGGTTACCTGGTCGATGACGAAAAGCAGTTGAACGCCGTTGCCGCCAGCCTCGAGCGCCTGGCCGATCCGGCGTATTTCCAGCAAAGGTATGGCGTGCAAGACACGCGCGTGCTCCTCTACGCCATGGGCGACGGCAATCACTCCTTGGCCACGGCCAAGGTCATCTGGGAACGGCTGAAAGAACAGACAGAAGACAAGGCGGCCCTTATGCAGCATCCGGCCCGCTACGCCCTGGTCGAGCTGGTGAACATCCATGACCCGGGCTTGGAATTCGAACCCATCCACCGCGTGCTTTTCAATTGTGCGTTTGGTGAGCTCTTTGAGGCCCTACAGGCCTTTTGCAAAGCCCAGGGCGCGCAGTGCTCGGCAAGCACCCTGGAGAGCCTGGCCGCCCTTAAGGCCTATCCCCTGACACAAACGGGCGCGCATATCTTCCCGTTCGTGAACGAGGGCCGCTTCGGCGTGTTGACGGTCGAGCATCCCAAGCAGTACCTGGAGTACGCCACCATCCAGACCTTCCTGGATGATTACCTCTCCAGCCATGGACAAACCAGGATCGACTACGTGCACGGCGAGGATATCGTGACCGAGCTCGGATCTCAGAGCGGCAATATCGGGTTTTATATGCCCACGATCTCCAAAAGCACCTTCTTCAAGACCATTGTCCTGGACGGGGCCCTGCCGCGCAAGACCTTCTCCATGGGCCATGCCGACGAAAAGCGCTTCTATATGGAGTGCCGGAAGATAACTTCCGAAAAATCATAAAAGGTCACCCCCCCCCATCCCCACTGAATCTTCAGGGGGGCTTAGCTAACCTCGAATAAAGGGAGGTTTTTTAAGAAAGGGGCCGGGGAAATCCTTTTTTCACAATTCGGCAGGATAGCCAAATTAGACGCACCGTAGCGTGCGCCCTTAGGGTGAGGGCCAAGGATGGCCCGAATCAAAAAAGGTTTCCCCCGAATCATTTTGACTTACCCGAGCAGGGCGTCGCGTCCATTGGCGATGAAGCAGGTCTTCATCTCCTGGAACTTTTCCGGAGTCAGCAAATGATAGGCGGTATCGCCCTTGGCGCGGTAGTAGACCCGCATCCCAGGGATATTTTCGATATTGTAGTGTTCGCGCTTATAGGGCCGCACTACGATCTTGTGCGTATCGGTGACGGGGAACTGGTCCACGACGCGGATGAAGTCCGGCATCCACTTGGGGTCCATGCCGCCCTCCTTCTGTTGCTTCATGAGCCAGGCATAGACGGCATCGGGGTCGAACGTCGCGCCCTGCACGAGCTGCACCGTGACCATGACCTTTTCATCCGAGACATCGCAGGGCGCGCCGTAGGCTATTGCCGTATCCACGCCCGGCATCTGGGAGGCATAGGCTAGGACGTTTTCGGCCGAAAAGTTCTCGCCGTCCTTGCGGATCCAGTCATCGGTTCGGCCGTTGAAATAAAGGTAGCGTTTGCCGTTCACGATCCGGATATGACCGATATCGCCGGAATGGTAGATGCCGCCGCGGAATTTTTGCGCCGTGGCTCCGGCCTGGCCGAAATAACCCTCGAACCTGAGATTGGACTCGCCCACCCTGCGGCAGATCTCGCCCACGGCCTGATCATAGTTGGTAAGCCTGCCGCTTAAATCCGTTATACCCGGCGTGCATTCCTGGTCCAGCTCGTTCAGGATCATGATGGACTTATCCACCTCGCCCACTGACTCGATCGGATCGCCGGGCTTGTTGGCCGTGGTGATGACCGCCTCGGTCGAGCCATAGATCTCGAAGATATGGTCCATGTTCAAGTAGCGCATAAGCTTCTGGCGGTCCACGACCGAGGCCCCGTTGCCGTAGGCCAGGCGGAACTTGTTGCGCGGATCGTGCGCCAGGGCCTTCTCTACGGCCTCGCCGCTGCCGTACTTCTTTTCCAGGGCGTCCAGGATGTAGTGCAGCGGCTGGCCGACATAGTTCAGGAAGGCCACGCCGTGTTCCAGCATGTCTTCCTCGAAGGCGCGCGCGGAGAACTTGCGCTTGAGCACGAAGCTGCCGCCCACGATCATCTGCGGCAGGATGCCGATGTACCAGCCGTTGGAGTGGAAGAGCGGCATGGAGAGGTAGCCGCGGTCATGCCTGCCAAGCTTGACGGCCCATTGGACCACGGCGCCCGCGCCCACGAGCTTGATGTGTGTGCAGGGCACGCCCTTGGGCATGCCGCTGGTGCCGGAGGTGTAGATCACGATCACGGGGCTGAAGTTATCGATCCTCACGCGGTAGCGGCGCGGGACATCGGGCTCGGCGCTGGCTACGGCCTGCTCCAGGACCCGGTAGCCTTTCCCCTCGCTCTCGTTCGGCGCCCCGGCATACAGAATATCCCCGCGTCCCAAGACGGTTAACTCGGCCATGACGCGCTCCACCTCAGAGGCCGTGACGGCGTTCATGATCAGGCGTTTGACCTGGGCCTGATTGATGACCTTGGCCAGGGTCTCGCCTCTAAAGCCCGTATTGATGGCAAAGATCACCGAATTGGAAAGTCCGGCGCCTAAAGAAGCATAGATGAACTCCGGGGTGTTGTCCATGTAGATCCCCAACGCCAGACGGTCTTTGGGCCCCAGCTTGCCGCTTTGAAGCAATTGTTTGCGCTCGGAAAGGAAAAAATTGGCGTAGCGTTCGGCGTTTCGATACACCTCGCGATAGGTGTAGGCCTTGCCTTCGAAGATGAAGAAGGTGCGGTCGCGCCGCAGCCAGCTCCACCACATGGTGGCCTTGATCATGGTACGGAAATTCACGAACCACAGCCAGTTTCGGATGATGTCTTTCGTGCTTGGTTTTTTCATGTCGCGTTCCTATCCTTTTTTCTCTTTGATGACCTCCATGAAGGCGTCGATCCTGGTCTCGATCTGGCTTTCACTGAAAGACCGCTCGTCCACCATGTCGGCCTCGATCATGAGGATCGGCAGACCGAACTCGTCCTGGATGCGTTTGCGGATATCGTACTGGCCCAGGGAATAGGGCTTGCAGCTGCGGTTGGAATGCATGACGATGCCGTCCACGTCGTATTTGGTGATCATCTTTTTGATGATATCAGCCATCTGATCCACGCCGATATTGAGGTAAATGCGGGTATAGCCCGCCACCATGGATTTGAGGAAATCGCCCTCATCCAGGTATTTCATGGAGCTGCACCAGGCCGAGGTATAGGTGTCGGCCACCAGGCAGGCATCGTGGGCCGCGAACTTCTCCGAGAGCCATTTCATCTTGTGCCAGATGGCCAGGTTGTCCCACAGCAGGCGGTATTTTTCGTGCGGCACGACCCCGATCTTGTTGGCCGCGCGCTCCCTCATTTCAGCCAGAAGCTCCTGATAATAATCGACCGCGGTCTGGGTGCCGCGCAAGGTCACGATCATGGCCATATGGAAAAAGGCGTCAAAGGCGCTCATGGGCGATGGTTTGCTCATGGTCGTATCCAGGATGTCCTGCCAGAGTCGCTGGCCTTGCAGCGAGAGCTTGCCGACCTCCATCATGCGGTCGAAATCGAACTTCTTGCCACAGACCTGCTCCAGAAAGGTTATGTATTCAACGGTCTGTTTCTCCACATAGCGTCTGGTCTCTTCCGGGAAATCGGTATGGCAGATGGGGGTATCGAAGATAAAGAGCGGGACATTAAAATAGCGTGCCTGCACCTCATACCATTTCATGACCGTGCCGCAGATATTGTTGCAGCACACCAGGAAATCAGGGGCGGGCAGGCCGCCGATGGGCCCGCCGTTGATCGTGGCGCAGGCGATGTCCGAGCGGGCGTAGGAGCAGATATCCGCGCAGTAGCCCATGTTCTCGGCCAGCTCGCACAACTGGCCGCCCATCTTGGTGGCGCCGATCATGGCGCTGTGGTTTTCGGGATAGACCGGGATGACATCCATGACATGCAGGGCTTCGACCGGCCCGCCGCTGGTGATCCAGGCCACCTTCTTGCCGTTGTCGCGGGCGGTCTTGGCGTCGATATAGTAGGCGGTCATGATATCACGCATCTTCTTGGCGGATTTGATCTTGAGCTTGTCTTTCTCCGGATCTCTGGGTTTGTCTTCAGCCATACTCGCTCCTTACCGGTTTATATGGTCTCGATGAAGGCTTCGATGCGCGTGGCCAACTGCCCGGCCGCGGGCAGTTCCTGATCGATCTCCAGCAGGAGGCTGGCTATACCCCGTTCCTGGAGCATCTCCTTGAGATAGGGGTAGTCGAAGGCGTGCGGTTCGCAGAATTTGAAGTTGAGGAAGATCACGCCGGCGGCCGTATGGTCCTGGGCCATATGCAGCAGAGTCTCGCCCCGGGACCGTAAGTCCTTATGCTTGGCCGGACAGTTCATACGACCAACATACCGCCGGGCGATAGCGGCTAGAGGATCGCCGTCCTCGGCGATCGGCCCCTCGAAGAAGCGCGACCCCGTACACAGCTCATCCCAGACTACTTCGGCGCCGGCCTTCTCCACAATGTCATAGATCTCGGGATGGTTGCAGATGCTGCCGGCCAGGATAACGCGCTTGGCTGTGCTGCGCGCTGTCTGTCCGGTTCCGGCCTCAAGCGCCTGCACAAGGTTTTCCAGCTGCTGAACCGCCTCGAGCCGGTCCATAATCATGGCGCCTTTCACCATGGTATTGACAGCGCGTCCGCTCATAATGGCAGGGGAGGCGCTCCTCAGTTCATAAACCCGCTTGATAAGCACCCGGAGGCGGTTGTACGTGGCAATGGAGTTCTTCAAGGACGCATCCGTCAGCGGCGCGCCGATCCAGGCCTGAAGTTCGCGTCGGAACTTACCCAGCACATCGGCCAGATATTCTTGGGCACTTGCGGTATTGAGCTTGACCGGCAGGACCACGTCATTATGCCAGGTGGACGAGATATTGAGCCGCCAGATATCGGACAGACGCTGGATCGAATCGCAGGTATGCGGAAAGACCATGCCGTCCAAGGCGTCGAGGTTGCCGGCCAGGGCATCCTCAAGCACGCCGCGCACGAGCGAGCAGCTGTAGGACTGCAGATGCGCATCCGCCCGTTGAATAGCGCCTTTGGTCCCAAAGAGCCTGGCCGGGTGGGCTCCGGCGGCGAAAATGATCTCTTCCGGGGTATAGGTGCAGCAATAACCGATGATCTTGCGCTTAGCCTTGAGGGTCTTGAGGTATCCGCCTGGATCGTCCACCACCCGCTGAAACGCTTGTATCGCTTCCATAGGCCACCTTTCGTTCAGTTTGTACGATATTATCGTACCGCGTTCCGATATTTTATGCTATCATACCCGGGAAGTCAACGCCTAACACAGGAGCGCGCTTGCAATGGGAAAAGAACGGCGTTTGATCCAATCCATCAAACGGGCCTCGGATATCCTGGGGCTGTTTATTGTAGAGCAGAAGCCGCTGGGCATAACCGAATTCGCCAAGCGCCTCGGCCTAGCGAAGACCACGATCGCCAGCATCGTGCAGACCCTGGAGGCGATCGGCTATCTCGAAAAGGACCCCGCGAGCCTGCGCTACCGGCTCGGGCCCCAGATCTTCCAGCTCGGGATGAAGTGCGCCTCCAGCATGGATGTCATCACGACCGGGCGCGCCTGGATCGAGCGGCTGTGCTTCCAATTCCGCGAGCCGGTCAACGTGGGCACGCTGGTGGGCGACAAGGCCACCATCGTCATGCGCATCGAACCGGAGAATCACTTCATGGTTTTCCCGCAGGCCGGTCCGATGATCCCCCTGCATTCCACCAGCATCGGGAAACTGCTCTGCGCCTATATGGAGGAGTCCAAACGCACCGCCATCCTGTCCGGATATGCCTTTGAAAAATTCACGGACAACACCCTCGCATCCAAGCCTGCGTTTATGAAGGAGCTCGATAAAATTCGGTCCTCGGGCATCAGCTTTGACAACCAGGAAATGATCCTTGGCATGGCGGGCATCGGCGGCCCGGTCTTTAATCATGCAGGCGCCTTGGTAGCGGCCTTTGCCGTCACCGGCAATGCCGATAATATCATGCGGCAACGCGAGGATATCATCGCGGCCGTGCGCTTCACCACGCACCAATTATCGTCCCGGCTCGGGTACTCCGGATAAAACCTATCGTGGACGCACCCCACTAGATGACAAAAGAAGGCCGAAGCGTAATCCCTCCATTTTATATCAGGCCCCAGAGCATTTTTGCCGCAATACCATAGAGTACCACACCGATGATCTTTTTCACCTGCGCTGCATCAAGCTTCCAGCGCATCAGCCAGGAACCGGCAATAGCACCCGCAACCGAGCCGATAGCAGACAATAAAAGCAGCCGCCAATTGATATGACCGATCGCGGCGTGACCGAAGAAGCCGCTTAAGGACGAGAATATCACGATAAAAGCAGTGGTGGCCGAGGCCTTCTTCGCATCGAACCCAAGCCAAACAAGCACCGGGACGATAAAGTTTCCCCCGCCCACACCGAGGAGGCCTCCCAGGTAACCTGCCCCGATGCCCAGGCCGATACCCGTCTTCAGCTCCATACCAGGAGGAGATGAGGTGGCATCCCGTTTCTTCTTCGGGGCATAGAAGAGCATCATGGAGCCCGCGAAGATAAGAAAGGCAGAGAATATAAGGATAAGAACATCCTTTGAGAAAAACCGTGTCGAGTAGGCCCCGATCGGTGAAAACACGATAGCAAGAAGAATAATGGGAACAGCCGTCTTGAATACCACCAGTTTGTATCGTACGTAGTTGAACGAGGCGAAGCTCATACTGATGGCGTTCAGGAGTAATGCCACGGCCATCGCCTCCGTCAAAGGGATGCCGAGCCAGTAGAAGGTGGGGATGATGATGAATGCCGCTCCGACACCCGCAATGGTGAGCACCGTGGTAAAAAGAAAAACCAGGGTAGAGGCAATGGCAAGGGTCATCATGGTTCACTTTAGCGATGTCTATCGTTTCTTATCATTCTCGCTGCAGGGAATACACAGAAGCTTTCCTCCGGAGGATTCCTTCAATTTGTCCGTAAAAACAGCCTCGCCGCAAGCGGCGCACCGTTTAGTATCAAAGTTGGCCTTTCCCTTGGGAAGCTTTCGGGTGAACACCGTGCTCAGGTCGAGGAAGTCGGTCGCGGGCAGGGTAAGTATCCGTTCGACTTGGGGTTTGGTGATCTCATCAGAAATGTCCTGTGGCAACACCCCTGCCTTCCTCTGCTGCACAAAGGGCGACGCAAGAGCCTTTTCGAGGAATTCGGGCTTGAGCGAGACACGGACGGCGCGGCCTGTGGCCGTATCGATGAGCGTGAATGCCATCTTGCCATAGTTCAGCTTTTTGATATTCGACTTGCCGTAGGTGGCGCCGGTTGCCATCATTATACCATCCACGAAACATCCCGCAGCGTGGCCTTCGCCCGTCTCAGCTTCCACCACTAGTTCCTTGTCCTGTGAGCGGTTCACGCCCAGGGCCTTGAGCGCGGCAAGGCCGGCCCGTATTCCCATGGGCATGGCGGGGCACTTGTGGCCATGAAATTTCAGTCCGGCTTCAAAGAGTTCTTTCAGTTCGTTCATAAGGGTTCTCCTTTTTAAGGCATATAAAAGATATAAATAGAGAGTTTTGATCATTCAGCAAGTTTTCGTAATTGTTTTGCGTCAACGAAAGGCGCTCCAGAGAGCATTCCTTGAGGCACGAGCTATTCAGTCGCAGCTCGAATTCCGCAGTATCGCCGCCTCAAACACCGTGGCATAATTGCCTTATCGTGAGCATGCTTGTCTGATGACGCGATCACGCACCTCGGAGATTTGCTTATCCCAGAAAGAGTTTTGCCCCCCTGAATTTTCAAGGGGGGCCATGGGGGTATGTGCGTTTAGGCCTTTCGTGGCCTAGAGGCCTTAATGCACACCTTGCTGTACATATCATACGGCCAGCCGACCGAAGGCTAAGCTTTTTAATCGGCCTTGATCTGGATCTTTTTCTGGGCCTCTTTGGCCTTGGCCTGTTTCGGCAGGGTGATGTTCAAGACACCCTTCTTGAAGGTGGCATCGACCTTGGTCGTATCGACCTCGGCCGGGATGGAGATCATGCGCTGGAAGGAGCCGAAGGAGCGTTCCATGTAGTAGCGCTCCTTGCCTTTCTCTTCCTTCTCCTCTTTCTTCTCGCCTTTGATGGTGAGGATATCCTTGCTCAGATTGATTTCGATATCCTTTTCATCCAACCCGGGCAGTTCGGCGGTGATGGTGATGTTCTTGTCGTCCTCGGCCATGTCCACCCGTGGATTGAATTTCATAAATTCGCCTTCCGTAGGCGTAAAATCAACCCCGCGGAAGAAATCGTCAAAGAGCGTATTGATCGCCCTCTGGAAGGATACGATCGGATTGTCTTCGGGCTCTCTCCTCAAACCCACATCTCTTCCCCATCGCCATGGAGCCATGTATTTCATAGTATCTTCCCTCCTTTCGCTTATAATCCGGCATGAATCGCGATCTTTTTGGTCTTGTGCGGTTCGGCCTTGGGTAGGCATACGCGCAGGACCCCGTTTTTCATGCTGGCCTCGATCTTCTCCCGGTCGATCTCTTCCGAGAGCGTGAACGCGCGGTAGTAGTCCCCGATACCGTATTCCCCGTGGCTCAGCTTGCGCCCAGCGGAGGTCGGTTCGTCCACCGTGCCCTCGATGGTGAGCACGTCTTTATCCAGCGTGATGCTGACCGTGCTTTCATCGGCGCCGGGCATATCGGCCACCAGGTAGAGATTCTCGTTTTCACTGTAGATATCAACACGCGGGATATAGGTTCGCCGGTCCCTGGTACGTTCAGCCATGGTGCCTTTTGATTCGGGTTTTTTGATTGCTTCGTCCGCCATGATTATATTCCTCCCTTATGCTTCGGATGTGCGTACATTGATCTTGCGCGGCTTATCCGCTTCGGCTCGCGGCAACGTGACACGCAGGACGCCTTTGTCGTATTTGGCTTGAACCTTGGCGCCGTCAACGCTGTAGGGCAACCGCACCGTACGGGTGAAACCGCCGTACCCGCGCTCGCGACGATGCCAGGCATCACCTTCCTTGAACTCGAGCGGCTTGCGCTCGCCTTTCAAGGTCAGGATGTCTCCGGTTACGGATAGGTCGATCCCATTGGGGTCCAATCCCGGTATCTCGGACGTGACGATCACATCTTCTTCGCCGACGAACACATTAACCGGGGGGTTCCCGTAGGTCCGCTCTCCTGAAAAGAGCCGGTTGACATCCCGCTCCAATCCTTCTATTTCTCTGAACGGATCCCATATCCTGAACATCTTGATCACCTCCATCGATTTTTTTCTCAAACCAGTAATAGGGACCGTTTTTTTTAATTTCAAGCCCGCTTGAATTTGCGTAAAAATAAGCAGGCATTGCCGCAAGGCTCGGGCTATGCTTTAATGACGCCATGACGGCGCCATTTCTTGAGCCCACGGCTTACATCGAAAGCTCGCACCCGTCCATTGTGCGTTTTGCTCAGGCGGCGACCCAAAACACTGCTACGACCCGGGAAAAGGCGATCAAGCTCTACTACTCCGTGCGCGATGGCATCCGTTATAATCCGTACTGTACCTCGCTCACCAAGGCCCACTACCGCGCAAGCTACGTGCTTCAAGCGGGCCAAGGTTTCTGCGTCCAGAAGGCCATCCTGCTGGCCGCGGCCGCACGCGCCGCAGACGTGCCCTGCCGCCTCGGATACGCCATCGTAAAGAACCATCTGGCCACGCAGAAACTGATCGAGATCATGCAGACCGATCTGTTTGTCTTCCATGGATATACGGTATTCCTGATCGACGGCGCCTGGATAAAAGCCACGCCGGCCTTTGATCTGGCCTTATGCGAAAAGTTCGGCGTCATACCGCTCGAATTCGACGGCCGCGCCGACTCGCTCTTCCACCCCTATGATCGCGCGGGAAAGCGGCACATGGAGTACGTGCATGACTATGGACTCTTCGATGACTTTCCCTTTGAAACCATGTGCGCGGAGTTTAAGCATTATTATCCGAGCATGTACGCACAGCTTGCCAAGCTCGGTGATTCATCGGCCGCCCAAGGCTCTGATTTTCGTAGCGAGACGCCCCTCAAAGAGTAAGGTACGCGCCTTCTTCAGGGTTTGATGAAGGCACGCGTCTCCTGTTCCAGCCAGGCTGTCCAGGCCTCAATCCCCGTGCCGTTCTTGGCTGAAATCTCGAAGATTTTGATGCCGGGATTGAGCGTCATGACGCGTTCGCGCATGGCGGCCAGATCGAAATCGGAAATCGGCAGGTAATCGATCTTGTTCACGATCAGAACGTCGCAGACCGTGAACATGAGCGGGTATTTGAGCGGTTTGTCGTCGCCTTCGGGCACGGACAGGATCATGACGTTCTTTACGGCGCCGGTGTCGAACTCGGCCGGGCAGACCAGGTTGCCGACATTCTCGATGATGACGAGGTCGAGCTGGGTAAGATCGAGCGCCTCCAGGCCCTTTGAGACCATGGCGGCGTCGAGATGGCAGAAGCCGCCCGTGCGCAGCTGGATAGCGGTGACGCCGGTTTTTGCTACCTTTTCGGCGTCCACGACAGAGTCTATGTCCGCCTCGATGACGCCCAGACGAAACCTGCTTTTGAGCGCGGCGATGGTGGCCAGGATGAAGGTGGTCTTGCCGGCGCCGGGCGAAGACATGAGGTTGAGGAGGAAGGTGTGCGATTCTTTCAGGTTGGTGCGCAGATCATCGGCCAACCCCTTGTTGTCGGCCAGGATCTCTTCTTTGACCTCGATCAGGCGGATCTCTTCCATTAACGCACCTCCATATCCTTGATATAATATTCCCGGCCCGCGATGAGTTTCCCGCCCGTAGCGCCGCAGTGCGGACATTTCGGGTCCTTCTCCTCGCGAATCTTGACGGTATAAGTGGTTTGGCACCCGTTACACTGAATCGTCACCGGCACACGCTCGATCTTGAGCTTGGCGCCCTCGGCGAGCGTGCCTTTGCTCAGATAATCAAAATAGCGCTGGATCCATTCGTCCTCCAGATCGCTCATCTCCCCGACCCGTAAACTTATGGAAACCACGGCGCGAACCTGATTGGCCGCGGCATGCTTCAGGACAATACCAAGAATGCTTTCGGTAACCGGCAGCTCATGCATGCGAAAAGCTCCTTTTTAGATGGGCATTATAACATGTATGGCATAAAATGAACTCAGAGGGAAGGTCCCGGATGCCCGACTCCCTGGAGTCGGGCATCCGGGAATATAAGGAGGGTAGTCCTTATCTAACGTGAGTTGGCGATGGTCAACCTCTGAACCTCTCGCGTGTCGTCGCCAAGGGGTAAGACCTTGGCGACGCGCATATGCGTCTCAACCGGGTATGCTTCCATCACAATCCCAGTTGCTTGCTGATGACCTCGTTCATTATCTCGTAGGTCCCGCCACCAATGGAAAAGAGCCGTGAATCACGGTAGAGCCGCTCTACCATATACTCTCTGCAATACCCATATCCGCCGTGAATTTGCACGGCATCATAGACTACGCGGTCACAGGTTTTTGTGGCAAAATTCTTGGCCATGCAGACATCCCGTAAAACATTTTGACCTTTGGCGAGCTTGGCTGCCACCTGGTAGGTAAATTGCTTAGATGCTTCCACGAGTGTGGCCATCTCCGCCAACTTGTGACGGGTAACCTGGAAACCGACAATAGGTTTCCCGAAAGCCACACGCTCTTTCGCATACTTAATGGACAGCTCAAGGGCATACTCGGCAACGGAATAGGCCTGAACCGCAAGATAGAGCCGTTCCTTCTGGAAATTCACCATGATCCCGAGGAAGCCGTGGTTCTCTTCACCCAGGAGATTGTTTACCGGCACTTCACAATCGTCAAAGGCAAGCTCGGCCGTATCCGAGGCCAACCAGCCCATTTTCTCGATCTTTTTGGACGTGGTAAATCCCGGAGTCCCCTTCTCAATGATCAGGAGACTGATCCCCCCAAACCCTGATCCTCCCGTACGCACCGCCGTAGTTACAAAGTCGGCCCGTGTCCCGCTGGTGATGAATGTTTTGGACCCGTTAACAATATAATTATCACCCTTGCGGACAGCCTTAGTCAGCAGATTGGCCACATCTGAACCACCGCTGGGTTCGGTGATGCCAAGAACGGCAATCAGGTCGCCGGCCAGCGCCGGTGGAACATACTTCTGTTTCTGTTCCTCTGTGCCCAGGGCAAGTATGGGCGGGACGGCAATGGCACTTGAGCCCAAACTGCAAACAAGTCCCACGGAACCGCAGCGCATCATTTCTTCTGCAAAGACTATCTGATGGAATACATCGGCTTGCGTGCCCCCGTATTCCTCAGGATACCCCATGCCCAGAAACCCTTCATTGCCTGCCTTTTTATACAGTTCCCTGGGAAAGGTGCCTTTCTCTTCCCACTCGTCAACAAAAGGGCTTATCTCACGGGCAATAAACTTTTTTAAACTATCGCGGAGCATTTGATGTGATTCACCAAAGTATTCATCAGACATTGTTAACAATCCTCCTGTTGTGACCATAGTTCATTTCATGCTAATGACTTATAATGAAAACAAATTGATATGTCAATCAATTTATCAACAAATTGATAATTGATGTTTTATTTATATTTTTTTCATGGAGCGTTGTAGAACCGCACGAAAATAGTCAAGCCATTCGACAATCAATCCGATCATATAAGCAGCACCAGAAAGCAGGGAGGCCTTATGCGAAGCCTATATTTAACCGCTTTAGCGATCCTCGTCATGTTCAGCCCGCTGGCCGGTCAGGAACAGCTCAAGCAGAGCGACGAGCTGTTCATCAAAGCCTACTACAGCGGAGGAAGCCAGACCCATAAAGCAGCCCTCGATCTGACAATGAAAGCCATAGAAGCCGGTGATCAGAGTTATGATGCTTATTGGCGCGCCGCGCGCGGATGCCGTTCCTACGCCGAAGAAATCAAACGTGAGAACCTCACAAACGAGACGGTTTGGAAACCGATCTGCGTGCGCTATGGCCGCATGGGCATGCAATACGGCGACAAGGCCGTCAAGCTCAACCCCCAACGGGTTGAAGGCTGGCTCTACTACGGACTCAGCGTGGGTAATTATGCCGACGGTGTAAGCATGTTTACGGCCGTGAAGGAAGGCCTGGTCGGCAAGACCCGGCAGAGCTTCGAAAAGGCCTATGCCATCGACAAGACCTTCATGTGGGGCGCTCCGATGACCGCCTTGGGCCGGATGTGGAATATCCTGCCTTGGCCGCTCAAAGACAATAAGAAGGCGCTCAAATATCTGCGCGAAGCCCAGCGCCTCGTTCCGGACAACCCTGAAGGTCAGGTCTATCTCGGACTGGTTCTGCTGGAATCCGGCGACGATAAAGATACGGCCGAGGCCAAGGCCCTGCTGCTCAAGGCCACCAAGGGCAAGATCCAGTATTTCGCGGACTGGGCCAAACGCGAGCTGGCCAAGGTGAACTAATCATTTCTGCCTTCGGGCGCCTGCGCTCGAGGCCGCTTGCGCCTGATGCGTGCCAGCAGCACGGGCGTGGGTCAATCCAGGATAAATTTGACCAGTACCGAGCGTTGCCGCGGGCCGTCGAACTCGGCCAGGTATATCCCCTGCCAGGTACCCAGCACCAAGGTCGAGCTTTCCACGAAGATGTTCACGCTGGCGCCGATCAGGCTGGCTTTGATATGGGCGTGTGAATTGCCTTCGCTGTGTTTATAGCGCGCCCCGCTCGGCACCAACCGCTCCAGGTTGTCAATAATATCCTCTTTTACGTCCGGATCGGCGTTCTCGTTGATGGTCACGGCGCAGGTCGTATGGGGGGCATACACGACGATCATGCCCGCTGACATGTTCTGGGCGCGCACCAGGCCTTTTACCTGGGCGGTGATATCGATCATCTGCTGGGCGGCGGTGGTCTTGACTTCGAATCGTTTAATCATCCCCTCCTCCGGCTCTCATCACTGTCCTTTTAAAAAGAGCGTGTGAAAATTATGTACGGTGATTGCGGCCATTTCGTCAATATCAATCTCTTTAATGCGCGCCAGGCACGCCAGGGTTTCGACCATATAGGCCGGTTCATTGGGCTTGCCGCGATAGGGCTGCGGAGAAAGGTAGGGGGCGTCGGTCTCTATCAAGAGCCGCTCGACCGGGGCATAGGCAGCCGCCGCGACCAGGTCATGGGCGTTCTTGTAGGTTATGACGCCGGGGATGGAGAGATAGAAACCTTTATCAAGAATGGTCCGGGCCAGGCTTACATCCCCGGAAAAGCAATGCATGACCCCGCCCAGGGACCAACCGTCGCTTTCATCCAGCACACCGAGCGTCTGGGCATGCGCCTGGCGGTCATGGATGACGAGCGGCAGCTTTAAGCGGCGAGCCAGCGCGATATGGGCCTGGAAGAGCTCGGCCTGGGCCTGTTCGGTTGCGGGGGTGCGGTAGAGATCAAAACCGGTTTCGCCCACCGCCACGACCTTGGGTCCGGCCATGTCCCCCAGAGATTGGACATCCCGGGGCGTATACTGACCGGCGAGTTGGGGGTGTATGCCGATGGCGGCATACAGTCCGGGTTCGGGTATGGCTACCTCCAGGGCGCGCCGGCTATCATCCGGGTCGATGCCGACGAGCAGTTGGTTTACCACCCCGGCGCTAAAAGCACGCTTCAACAGCACCTGGGTGTCGCATTCGGAAAAGTGGATATGGTTATGGGAATCGGCCAGTTGCATACTACATACACCTCAGGATTTCCTCGTGCAGGCGGGCGTTGCTGGCCGCCACCGCGCCGCGCTCGAGCTCGAACGGCGTCCCGTCCAGATTGGTGATCCTCCCGCCGGCCTCGGTCAGGATCAGGGCCCCGGCGGCCATGTCCCAGGGGGCCAAGCCTTCCTCCCAGAAGGCATCGAATATCCCGCAGGCGACATAGCACAGATCGAGGGCCGCGGCGCCGAGGCGGCGCACCCCCTGGGCCTGTGTTATGACACGGAAGAAGCGCGCGGAAATTTTGTCGAGGTCCTGAGAGCGATAGGGAAAACCGGTGGCCACCAGGGCGTTCACGAACTCGGTCGTGGACGAGACTTTGATGGGGGTCCCATTGCGCGTGGCTCCTTGTCCGGCCTCGGCGGCAAACAATTCATCGGCGGCCGGATTATAGCAGGCGCCCACCAGTGGGCGGCCCTGATGGTAAAGGGCCAGGGAGACCGCGTACACCGGCAGGCGGTGGACAAAATTGGTGGTGCCGTCCAGAGGGTCGATAATCCAGGTATACCCGCTCCTGCCGTCTTTGCGGTAGCCTTCCTCGGCCAGAATGCCGTGATCGGGGAAGTGCTTCTCGATGGCGGAGACAATCCGGGCCTGGGCCTCTTTATCGACCTCGGTCACCAGGTCAATGCGGCCCTTATGCTCAACCGTGAAGCCCAAGGCTGACCGTGCGCGGATAAAGTCTCCGGTCTGTCTCGCGAGGGTGATTGCGAATTCCAGCATGTCCGTCTCATCCTTATTATAGACACCGCGGGCGTTAAGGCCCTCCGGCGGCGAATTAGCATCTTGCCAAACGGCCGGTTCTTCGTGTACCATAAAAGACATGGATAAGGTTTACAAGATAAAAAACAGCCTGCGGATGCCCATGGCCCTAGCGGTAATCCTGTCCATCCCGGTCTTCGCCGACCTGATGGGACGCGGTATGGCGACGGGGCACATCATACTCATCGCGATCCTGATGCTGTTCTTCTATCTCATGGCCATCAATAACCTGATCAGGCGCGTGACGATAGAGCCCGACAGCGTTACTATAGGCAATTTCATGGGCCGCAAAATAATTGCCCGCGCCGATATCACCGCCCTGGACGGGCTCTCCGTCGGGCAACGTCAATTCATTTCGCTGATCGTGGGCAAACGCTCTCACCTGATCCAGAACAGCTATACCGATTTTACCGGCATTATGGACGCCCTGAGCGCCATGGTACCGGAAGACCACATCAAGGAAGGCTTCACCCATATCCGACAGAACCCGCTGGCGCGTTCCGGGGATACCATCGCGGCCTGGTTGACGGTGGCCATCCTGGTGACCATCATCACCTTCCGCTACCTGCCGCACTGAGCCTCCAAGCTTTGTCTCGATTGATTCAATATTGCATTAATATTGAATGGTTAAGCGAGTGTTTCACGTGAAACTTTCCTGTTCCTCTTTGCCTTTTTTTATGCTACTTCAAGGTTGTGCCCGGTAAGGTGATCAGTATTTCCAATCAGAAAGGCGGGGTGGGTAAAACCACCACGGCGGTCAATCTGGGGGCCTCTCTGGCGCTCCTGGGAAAAAGTGTCCTGCTTATCGATCTCGATCCTCAGGCCAACGCCACATCAGGCTTGGGTATTGATCCTGACGGTCTGCCTTCCACGATTTATCATGTCATGATCGGCAAGAAGACCCTTGATGATGTCACCCTTTCCACATCGGTGAATGGTTTCTTCTTGGCCCCCAGCCATCCGGATTTAATCGGCGCCGAAGTCGAGCTCCAGCAGGAGCGTCTTAGGGAGCGCATCATCTCCAAGTCGCTTTCTTCCCTGACTTCGGTATTTGATTATGTGCTGATCGATTGCCCGCCCTCTTTGGGTCTTCTCACCTTGAATGCCTTGACGGCCTGCACCTCTTTGTTGATCCCGGTGCAGTGTGAATACTATGCCCTGGAGGGTCTCAAGAGCCTTCTTAAGACATATGATCTTGTGCGTCAGCGCTTAAATCCTTCCTTGTCTATCGAAGGTTTTCTTCTCACCATGTTCGATCCGCGTACGCGTCTTTCGCACGACATCGCTCAGAACGTTAAGGGTCATTTCTCAACCAAGGTTTTCCATACCATTATCCCTCGTAATATTCGTCTATGCGAGGCCCCCAGCTATGGCTTGCCCATCTGCCTCTATGATGTTTCCTCAAAGGGCGCCCAGCATTATCTCATGTTGGCAAAAGAAATTGAACGGAGGGCAGTTCATTGAAACCTAAATCGCGCCTCGGCCGTGGAATCGACGCCATTTTTTCTGAATCGCTCGGCGAACATTCCGGCATCTTGGTCGATCTCTCCCTTGATGAGATTGTTCCTAATCCAATCCAACCCCGCAAAACCATCGAGGATGCCTCGCTGACCGAGTTGTCTGAGTCCATCCGGGCCAATGGCCTTATTTCGCCCATCGTGGTGCGCCGTGTCGATTCCCGCTATGAGATCATTGCCGGTGAGCGTCGCTTTCGCGCCGCTAAAATGGCAGGTCTTGATCGCATACCCGTAATTGTCAGAGAATGTCCTGATGACGAGGCTTATCGACTCTCGTTGATTGAAAATCTTCAACGTGAGGATCTAAATCCCATGGAAGAGTCCGAGGCCTATCATACCTTAGTGAAACAGTTCCATCTTACCCACCAGGATATCGCGGCAACGGTAGCCAAGGACCGTTCGACCATTACGAATGCCCTGCGTTTAATGGGTTTGCCGGAGGAAGCCAAACAATCGCTGCGTGAAGGTCATATCTCCACCGGCCATGCCCGCGCCATTCTCATGGCCTCAGGCATCAACGATCAACTCGCTTTGCTTACCACTATCCGTACCCGTAATTTGAATGTGCGTGAAGCCGAGAAAATGGCCACGCGCTCAAAGCAGCGTCCGAAGGAAGGGCGTCGTAAAATCGATCCGACCCTTGAAAAGATATCTCTGGGTCTCTCTGAGCGTTTTGCTACCAAGGTTACTTGCTTGTGGGGCACCAAGAAAGGTAGGATTGTAATCGAGGCCTTCTCCCGTGATGATTTGCTGCGCATCGCCCATACGCTGGCCTCTGAAGAGGTCCCTTTATGATTTATGAACAATCTTTCTTCATATGTACAACGGATTGCTGGTTCCGGTTTTGGCGCCGGTTTTTTGTACGGGGTTTGGACAAGTCATTCATAAATGATCTTGGGTGATTGTGGCATGTTTGAACATATAGACATGGTCTTTATAATGTTTTTCTTTTGAGAGGTAAAAGCATATGAAATGCAAAATCCAAAAAAATGTTCTCCAGGGTATGCTTTCTAAGGTGCAGGGTTTTACCGATCGCAAAACTACCTTGCCGATTCTCAGCCATGTCCTCTTGGAGACCTCCTCTGAGGGTCTCAAGATCAAGGCCACCGATCTGCATACTTCCATTCAGGTGCGTGCGCAGTGCGAAATCGAAGAGCAGGGTGCCTGCGCCATTAACTGCAAGAGCTTCTTCGACCTTATCCGAGAGCTTCCGGACGACCTCTTAACGCTTTTTACCGAAGAGCGTTTGCGTGCGCACGTGGTGGTGGGAGATTTCAAAACCCATCTCAACATCATGGATCCCGAGGAATTCCCCATGATCGAATTCGGCGAGCGCGAAATCGGTCTTACCATAGATCCGCTCATTATCAAGGGCATGATCGATAAGACCATATTCTCCATCCCTTCCTCGGCCGAAAGCGATACCAAATATACCCTGGGCGGCGCACTCCTTACCTATGGCGAGGATGAGCAGACCTCAGTGCCGTTTATCGAGATGGTGACGACCGACAGTCGCCGTCTTTCCGTGATCCGCAACGATATCGCCGAGAAGGTCGATTTGAGCCAGGGCATTATCGTTCCCCGCAAGGGTATGCAGGAGCTCAGGCGCCTGATTGATGTTCAGGAAGAGGAGGCCTCTATCCTCTTGACCAAAGATTCCATCTATTATACATCGCCCGATACCGTGGCCACCGTACGTCTGATCGATGGAAAATTTCCTGATTACCGGGGCATTATTAAGATCGATACGTACCCGATCTATATCCGTATCGACGCCCTGGCCCTGCTCAACGCCTTAAGGGTATGCGCTACCATGGTAACCGACATCGCCAGCTGCGTGCGCTTTCAATTCACGCAGGGGCAAACCGTGCTCTTTGCCCATAACCCCGATCAGGGCGATGTAGAGATTCCGCTGCCTTGCGACCATCAGGGCGAGGAAATCGAGATCAATTTCAACCCCCGCTATTTCATGGATTGTCTGGCCTACATCGAAGGCGAGGCCGAGATCCATTTAAAGGGCCCGCAGGGACCGTGTCTGGTTACGCCTCTGGAACGCACGGACAGTAAATGGGTCATCATGCCCATGCGCTTTTAATGTCTCAAGGAAAAGGAAACTATGCAGGAATATACCGCAAAAGATATTAAAGTTTTAGGAGGCTTCGAGGCCGTGCGCCTCAGGCCCGCCATGTACATCGGTTCCACGTCGGCCCAAGGACTGCACCATCTGGTCTTCGAGGTCGTGGACAACAGCGTGGATGAGGCCATTGCCGGCTACTGCAGGAATATCAAGGTTATCATTCACATGGATGAAAGCATCACCGTCTCCGACGATGGCCGCGGCATTCCCACCGACATACACGCCGAAACCGGCACATCGGCGGCCGAGGTGGTGCTCACCACCCTGCACGCCGGCGGCAAGTTCGACAATTCCAGCTATAAGGTCTCGGGCGGCCTGCACGGCGTGGGCGTTTCCGTCGTCAATGCCTTATCCGAATCCCTGGATGTCGTTATCCACCGCGACGGCAGACTCTATACCCAAAAGTACGAACACGGCGTGCCCTTGGCCCCTCTGACCGTCATGGGCGAGACCCAAAAACGCGGCACCTCCGTGCATTTCAAGCCCGATGCGGATATCTTCGAAACCACGACGTTTGATTATGATGTCCTGGCCAATCGCTTACGCGAAACCGCCTATCTCAACAAGGACCTCAAGATCGCCCTGGAAGATGAGCGCAGCGATACCACCAACATCTTCCATTTCAAGGACGGCCTCTTAGATTTCGTGAATTATCTCAATTCCAAGAAAAAGGCCCTACACCCGCCTGTTTATTTCAAGAAGGAAAAGGGCGACGTCGTGATCGAATGCGTGCTGCAGTACAACACCTCGTACTCCGAAAGCCTGTTCTCCTTCGCCAACAATATCAACACCCACGACGGCGGCACCCACGTGGTGGGCTTCCGCAAGGCCCTCACCCGTACCATCAACGCCTACGCCAAGGACAAGGGCTTCCTCAAGAATGACAAGATCTCCATCCAGGGTGATGATACCAAGGAAGGGCTGTGCGCCGTTTTATCGGTCATGCTGCCCAATCCGCAGTTCGAAGGCCAGACCAAAGGCAAGCTCGGCAACTCCGAGATCCAGGGCATTACCGAAACCGTGGTCAACGATGTCGTCGGCACCTATCTCAATGAAAACCCGTCCGAAGCGGCCGTCATCATCAAGAAGATCATCGATTCGGCCCAGGCGCGCGAAGCGGCCCGCAAGGCCCGCGAGCTCACGCGCCGCAAGTCCGCGCTGGAAAACACCTTCCTGCCCGGTAAACTGGCCGACTGCCAGGAGCGCGACCCCTCGCTGTGCGAGCTCTACATCGTGGAGGGCGATTCGGCCGGCGGCAGCGCCAAGCAGGGCCGCGACCGCAAGAACCAGGCCATCCTGCCGCTGCGCGGCAAGATCCTCAACGTCGAAAAGGCCAGGGTGGACAAGATGCTCTCCAACCAGGAGATCAAGAACCTGGTCACGGCCATGGGCACCGGCATCGGCAGCGATAACTTCGATATCTCCAAGCTCAGATACCATACCATCGTGATCATGACCGATGCCGACGTGGACGGCGCCCATATCCGCACCTTGCTGCTGACCTTCTTCTTCCGCCAGATGCCCGAGATCATCGAGCGCGGCCACCTCTACATCGCCCAGCCGCCCTTGTTCAAGATCGCCAAGGGCAAGCAGATCAACTATCTCTTGAACGAAGACGCCCTGGACGATTTCCTGCTCAACAACGCCGGCAGGGAATGCACCTTGAAAGGCGCCCTTGATATCACGGACAAGGAACTGGTGCGCTTCATCCGCCTCATCATCCGCCGCGGCAGCAGCCTGGCCAATTACGAGATGCGCAACATGGACGAACGCATCATCCAGAGCGCCTCCTACCTGGACGCCGCCGACATCCAGCCGCCCTTTAACCCGGCTGAAATGCGCGACAAGATCGTGGATGTCATCAAGACCTGGTTCCCCTATATAGGCCCGGTGCGCTGCGACCTGGCCGAGGACCATATCCGCTTCCATTCGGTCAAGAACGGCCTGCGCAAGGAAACCATCATCGATGCCAAGCTCTTCGAAACCAAGGGCTTCGAGGAGCTCATGAAGATCCACGGCCAGCTCATCAAGATCGGCAAACCGCCCTTCACCATCCAGCGCGGCAACTCATCCTACCAGGTCACCAACCTACGGGAAGCGGCCGAAAAGATCCTGGAAGAGGCCAAGAAGGGCTTTACGGTCCAGCGCTACAAAGGCCTGGGTGAAATGAACCCCGACCAGCTGTGGGACACCACCATGGACCCGGCCAACCGTACCATGCTGCAGGTCAATATTGAAGACGCCGTGGAGACCGACAGCATCTTCTCCACCCTCATGGGTGATGAGGTCGAACCGCGCCGTGACTTCATCCAGACCAATGCCTTAAGGGTCACCAACCTGGACATCTAAGCGCTTAAAGAAAGGGACTGAAAAAGCATGTCGACTACACCCGTTGCCATAGACCAGGAAATGCGCAAGTGCTACCTGGATTACGCCATGAGCGTTATTATCGGCCGCGCCATCCCCGATGTGCGCGACGGCCTCAAGCCGGTCCATCGCCGTATCCTCTACGCCATGAACGAGTCCGGCAATACTCACAACAAGGCCTACCGGAAATCCGCCCGCACCGTGGGCGATGTCATCGGTAAATACCACCCCCATGGCGACCAGTCCGTGTACGACGCCATCGTGCGCATGGCCCAGAACTTCTCCCTGCGCTACCCCCTGGTGGACGGGCAGGGCAACTTCGGCTCCATCGACGGCGACCCGCCCGCCGCCATGCGTTACACCGAAATCCGCATGTCGCGCATCGCCGAGGAAATGTTGGCCGACATCGAAAAAGAAACCGTGGATTTCGCCCCCAACTACGATGAATCCCTGCTCGAACCCATTGTTCTGCCGGCGCGCATCCCCGCCCTCCTGTTGAACGGCTCTTCCGGTATCGCCGTGGGCATGGCCACGTCCATCCCGCCCCACAACCTGGAGGAGATCGTCAATGCCCTGATCGCCATGATCGACACACCCACAATCACCCTGGCCGAGCTCATGAAGATCGTGCCCGGGCCTGATTTCCCCACCGGCGGTATCGTCTATGCCGGCACCGAGCTGCAGCGGGGCTACACCACGGGACGCGGCATTATTACGCTGCGCGGCAAGGTGCACATCGAAGAGGAAAAGGGCCGCGAGCGCATTATCATCGACGAGCTGCCCTATACGGTCAACAAGGCCGAGCTCATTGAACGCATTGCGATCCTGGTACAGGAAAAGAAGATCGAGGACGTGTCCGCGCTGCGCGATGAATCCGACAAGGACGGCATGCGCGTGGTGATCGAGCTCAAGAAGAGCGCCCAGGCCGTGGTGCTCCAGAACCAGCTTTTCAAGCTCACCAACCTGCAGACCTCGTTCTCCATGAACATGCTGGCTATCCACAACGGACGCCCGCGCACCATGAATCTGCAGGAGTTCCTGCAGGCCTTCCTGGACTTCCGTGAAGAGGTCGTCACCCGCCGCTCCATCTTCGAGCTGGCTAAGGCCAAGGCCCGCGTCCATATCCTGGAAGGGCTCTTGAAGGCCCTGGAGTTCATCGACGAGGTCGTGGCCCTGATCAAGGCCTCGGCCACCCCCGTGGACGCCCGTTTTAACCTGATGCAGCGCTTCGATTTCTCCGAGATCCAGGCCCAGGCCATCCTGGACATGCGCCTGCAGCGCCTGACCGGCCTGGAACGCGACAAGCTCTTGCAGGAATACCAGGAGCTCTTAACCGAGATTGCCCGCCTGGAAAAGATTCTGGCCGACCGCGAAGAGCTCTTCAAGGTCATCCGCGCCGAGCTGGTGGAAATAAAAGGCAAGTACAGCGACCCGCGCAAGACCACGATCGACTACACCACCGTGGCCGACTTCAACATGGAAGACCTCATCCCGGATGAAAAGATGGTGGTCACCATCACGCGCAAGGGCTATATCAAGCGCTCCGAGCTTATCTCCTACCGCACCCAGAACCGCGGCGGCGTGGGCGTCAAGGGCGGCGCCACCACCGAGGAGGATTTCCTGGAGCATGTCTTCATCGCCTCCACGCACGCCAATATCCTCTACTTCACCAATAAGGGCCGCGTCTACCAGACCAAGGTCTACGAGATCCCGGAGCGCGACCGCGCCACCAAGGGAATGACCATCAACAATATCCGTCCCATCCAGAAGGAAGAGCGCATCTGCGCCATTATGGTGGCCCCGGACATCACGGCCAGCGCCGCCGTGGTCATGGTCACCGCCAAGGCCAACATCAAACGCGTGCAGCTCAAGGATTTCGCCAATATCCTCAAGACCGGCATCATCGCCTGTACGCTGGACCCGAGCGACCAGTTGGTCTCCGCCCGCCTGATCAACGCCCGGGACAACATCATCGTGGCCTCATCCGCCGGCAAGGCCATCTGCTTCCCGGCCAAGGACGTACGCGTCATGGGCCGCCAGGCCCAGGGCGTGCGCGCCATCAAGCTCGACCCGCAAGAGATCGTCATCGGCATGGACGTGGTCCAGTCCCCTGAAGACTTCGTAATCAACCTGACCGCCAACGGCTACGCCAAGAAGACCCCCGTGGCCATGTACCCGGTCCAGAACCGCGCCGGCCGAGGCGTCATCACGGCCCAGATCACCGACAAGACCGGCGACCTGGTCGGCATCCGCATGGTCAAGGCCACCGACGAGCTCATCGTCATCTCCAACTCCGGCCAGATCATCCGCGTGCCCGTGGACCAGATCCGTACCACCGGCCGCTCGGCCCAGGGCGTACGCACGTTACGCCTGCGCGACAGCGACGGCGAACGCATCGTGGACTTCACCAAGTACATCACCGACGAGCCTACTGAAGAACCTGTAGTCGAACCCACAGATGAACCTATCGATGAATCGAGCGACGACGAATCCGTGGGCGTACCGATTGATGAAGCAATTGACGAATCCACCGACAACGCAGACGAGAATTCCGAATAAAGAAAACAGGGCCCCCTGGAAAAATCGAGGGGGCTCGGTCACTCCGAAGACGAGACGTCGGTTAACCGGCCATCCGGTAGCCGATGACACGATATAAAAAACTAACACAGGATAGGTGTGTTCTTGGACAGATTCGATTTCGGTCCGCCACGCATTTTTGGCCCTCAAATCGTCTTGAGGGCTGATGGGTTGCGGGGATGAAGAATGATAAAGGCACAATAGAAAATGTACGATCACCGGCATTTCATAGATATTTTTTTCGATGGCATCCCTGGATCGTTGGAAGGAAAAAAATTCACATACAAACCAATCATGATTTGTCGAAGTGATCATACAACGTATGATCAACAATGCCTAAACTTAATAAGGGAGGCATCATGAGGTTTTCTGATGAATTTGGTTTGGCCCGTGATTACTCATCGAAATGGTTTGATCCAATTCTGACGGTCGACACTAAATTGTTCATTGATCCTTTTCTTATTTATCAGAACGAAGATGGCTTTTTTGTAGGAAGTCATGATGAAATTATGAAATTCTTCAATGATGCTTTTTCTTTGATATCAAGAACGGGAGGGAATGACAATCATCTTTATTGGAAGCGTGCAGAGTCTTTGCTGGTATTCCCAGAGGTACAAGAGCTTTGTTTGGGATATGCATCAGGTTCAACAAAAGGTGCTGGTTCTGGCACAGGTTTTTCAAGAGTGATTTCAGCAGCATTATGGGAGGCTATTGAAGCAGGAATAACCCACCTATCTCATTTTGAGGAAGTAGGTATACTACGTGAGGGAATAGGAGCAGATCGTATTAGTGACATTACTGCAAACTTGCTGAAATATCGATTTGCCGCATACACATTGCATATATGCGATGAGTATGGAGTAAAAACTCACAAATTTAGGTACTACCGGGGTATATATGACCATCAATATCAAAGATGGATGCCTTTAGAGTTTGATCTGCCGAAAAATCCTTATAATAACAAACCGATCCTTCTTTCCCCATCAAAATATTTACGAGATTTACCGACAATCTCTGCTGATAGTTTCTGGGATTATTGCTACGAAAATGAGAATGAAACACTTCGGAATGATTTTGGTGCTGATATTTCACGCAATGTTGATAAAAAGACTATCATAGATTTCGCACGTCATCACTCGGAGTTACGTCAGCAGTTCATTAAAGATACGGAGAGTGAAGGGTCTCAATCATACAATTACGATGTTGATAAGCGCGGTCTGATAAAATGGTATGATGCTTCTGCGCAGTATTGCCGCACAATACCGCACGTCATATCATTTTCTACTATTGAGGAATTCGAGAGATCTGTTGAATTAATGATTGATGAATTTAAGAACTTTGTTGAAAACAACCGTGGGTGGTCTTTGCTCTGGAACGAGAATAAAACCCCTAAATCAGAAGAGGCGGCACAACTACTGTTTCTTGGTATTGTTAAGCATTACTGTCGAACTTCCAATATCGATATTTCAAAAGAAGTTAATATTGGTCGAGGGCCCGTTGATTTTAAAACTTCACAAGGTTTCTCTTTCTGTGCGCTTTTAGAATTAAAGCTAGCAAAGAACACAAAATTTTGGAACGGACTCGAAAGGCAATTGCCAAAGTATTTACAAGCAGAAGGTGTCTCTTTAGGATATTTTATTATAGTTGTGTATTCAGAGAAGGATGCAAAGAAAGTGGGGGAACTCGAATATAAGGTTCGTGAGCTAAACGACAAGATGGGTTATACAATTAAGCCCATCGTTATTTATGCAGAATATGCGCCTCCTTCAGCATCAAAATTGTAAAACACAAAAGAGTGAATCCAAGGGGTCAAGCCCCAAGAAAGCCAGAGGAGAACAAAGGGGCCAGGCCCCAATAATCAACAAAATGTACTGAAATCTTGGAGACGAAAGCAAAAAGGGACACCCTAAATAATTCTATTGACGGGTCAGGGAACTCGATAACGTAAAATATTTTTCGCACTTTCAGATTGTAGATTGAAAGAGGTCCTCCAATCGGAGAGAAGAATTTTGGGCAAAAACTCTAACCGAAGGAGGACCTTTAATGAGTAAGAGGAATGGTACGGATGGGGGCAAGTCAAGTCAAGGCAAAATCATCCAGATCGACGAGGAGCAGATAAAAGGGCACCTGGATGAGATGGTGCGTGGCACGGTGGAAGAGATGCTCAACGGGCTTCTGGAAGCAGAAGCAGAGCAATTGGTGGGAGCTGGCCGATACGAGCGGAGCGTAGAGAGGCAGGACACCCGTGCCGGGCATTATGAGAGAAGTTTTGATATGAAGGTAGGCCGGGTGAAGCTGCAGATGCCCAAGCTGAGGAAGCTGTCGTTCGAGACGTCTATCATCGAGCGGTACAAGAGGCGTGAGAGCTCGGTGGAAGAGGCTTTGATCGAGATGTACCTTGCCGGAGTATCAGTTCGGAGGGTAGAGGATATCACGGAAGCACTCTGGGGAACGAGGGTATCACCGGGCACGGTGAGCAATCTGAACAAGAAGATCTACGAGCAGATAGAATCATGGAGGAATCGGCCACTGGAAGGATCATACCCCTTTGTGTACCTGGATGGGATCTGGCTGAAACGGAGCTGGGGAGAACAAAGGGGCCTGGCCCCAACAATCAACAAAATAGGACCATAACGTCCGTGAAAAAGTGAATTTATGATGGATAAGAACTCCGGGGGACTTGCTTTTTGCATTTCGAATTTATTCACGCTAAAGACTGCGTACGGCACGCACTCTCCGTATAGAATATCCCGGTGCGATCTACCAAATAACTGCAAGAGGAAACGCGCGGGGAACCAAGGGGAAATCCGTGGCACAAAGTTAGGTGTCAGGTTTTGAATCTTGAATTTCAGTGAAGAGAAAATCCCGGGTTTTGTTTTTTGCATTTCGAGATCATTCATGCGGAAGACTGCGTATTGCACACCCTCTCCGTAGAGAATCTCCCGGCGCGATCTATCGATAACCGCAAGAGGAAACGCGCGAGAAGACAGATTCCTTGATGCTTCTGACTGCTTAAGGCAGAAAGCGGCGTCAAGCGCGTTTCACCACGATAATATAGGTCTTGGTGGGGGCGCTGACCTGGGCTGTGTCAATAATTGTGATGGTGTTGGGGCCGACTTTCAAGTTAAGCGCCCGGGACTTACTGCCGGATACCACGGCGACCCCATTGACGGCAATGCTTGCGCCTACCACGGCCGCATTGGGTGTTACGGTAAGTGATTTTAGGGCATTGGCGACCTGAACCGGATAGACCCCATAGGGGAAGGCCATAAGCAATTAAGGAATTCATGAGTGCCCGGACGGGCGCGGTCTTGTGTTTTGATGGCCGGCATCTCTGCTACCCGGCGTTTGATCCATCCTGCTCGGTATTTTCGGATGCGCTTTGAGTCCGCTGTCGTCTGACATGGGCCGCGACCAGGCGGAGCGTTCCGTAATCGTATCGGTTGTCCAGCTGGGTCTTCACCGGGGCCAGATAGCGCTCATCCCGGCCCTCAAAGGCCGCGGCGATTTCGTCCACGGCCCTGTCTTCGACCAACTCGCCGATAGCGACTTCACCCTGTTCCACCCAGTGCGCCAGGTGGTTCTCGATGGTGATGCGCGTCAGGCCGCGCTCGGCCGCGATAGCCTTGATGGGTTTGCCGGCCTGATACAGCTCCAGGGTCATGCGCTTCGTGTCCGCTTTGTCCGGCTTGGAGCCCTTGGGCGCTTTCGCTGATGGGCCTTTCTTCGGCTGTGCATCCCGCATATGTTCATGCTCCGGCATAACCAGCCCGGCGCGAGTCAACTCCCCATGATTCAGGTGCGTTTCTACTAATGCCAGGGCCTTGTAGATCTTCTGGAGCTGCCCGTGGAACAATAGCTCCAGGCCTTGCAGCTCGCGGACATACATCTTTATACCCTTCTTTTGTGCCTGCAAGAGGCTGCCGTGCTCGATGATATTTTGCGAGAAACCTTTCAGGTGTGGCTCGAAATAGCTCTTGGCCGCGGATACGCGGCTGAGCACATGCGGCAGGCCCTCTGCACGCTCCGGGTGCAGGATGGTGCCCAGCTCCTTGAGGAAGCGCTCGCCTACATCACGGACCGGCTTGAGGTCTTCGGCCAGTGTGGTCGCCCAGGGCAGGTCCTTCTGTTTCTCCGAGTGCTTCGCATCCATGGTGTAGGTGCGCAGAAAATAATCGATCTCGCGGCAGAGGGCCTTGAAATCGAATGCATCCAAGACAACCTGCCCCAGATAGGCCTGCGACGCGCGTTGCAGGACGGTCTGCAGACTTCCGGTGTCCTTGGGCTGCCGCATGAAGGCCTGCAGGCTCTTGTCGTGCGCGATGTCCTGGCGCTTAAAGGGCGCGGTCAGCACGAGCCCTTCCAAGGATGTCAGCCGCGACAAGGCCACGTATGCCTGACCGGCGGCAAAGGCCCGGGATACATCGATGATGGCCTTCTCGAACGTCAGGCCCTGGCTCTTATGCACCGTGATGGCCCAGGCCAGCTTTAAGGGAAAGTGGGTGAAGGTGCCGATGACTTGCGATTCGATGGCGTTGCTCTCCGGGTTGAGGGTAAAGCGTTTGTTTTCCCAGGTATAAGTATCCACCCAGATGGAAGGCGCGCCGTCCGGGAAGGCCACCTTAACGGCATCGGGCGTCAACTCCTCCACGGTCCCGATGCGACCGTTGAAGAACTTCTGCTCGCCTGATGCGTCGTTCTTGATGAACATCACCTGGGCCTTGGGCTTCAAGGTCAGGACGGCCTCCACCGGAAAATTGTTTTCATCGAAGTCATTTTCAATGACGGCCTGATAGTGAAACGGCTGCCCGGGCAGCTGCCCCAATTCCTCGCGGTTGATGCGCTCGGCCATGTGGTTGTGCGTGGCCAGGTAGATGTAACCGTCGCCGGGCGTAGCGCGGAATCCAGGCCGGTGGCGGCGGTTGAGGGTGGCGATATCCTCAGGGGTAAGGCGGCTATCGCGCAGGCGGTTGAGGATCGTGATGAAGGCAGGGTCGCTCTGGCGGTAGATGGTTTCCAGCTCGATGGTAACGGGGGGCCGGTTCTTAAGGGCGTGGGCCTCGAAGAAGAAGGGCGAGGCGTAAAAGTTTTTCAGGACCTGCCACTCCGCGTCCTTCACGACGGGCGGCAATTGCTGCAGATCGCCGATGAACAGGACCTGCACCCCGCCGAAAGGTGCCGCGCTCTGGCGGATGCGGCGCAAGACGTTGTCGATGGCATCCAGCAGGTCGGCCCGCAGCATGCTCACCTCGTCGATGATCAGGAGCTCCAGCTTTTTGATCAGGGTGCGTTTGGCCGCATGCATCTTCATGTGCCGCTGCAGCGTGTGCGGGGTGTTGATTTCAAATCCCGGCGCCTGATTGCCGGGTATCTGATCCGCGGGGATGAAGGCGCCGAACGGCAGCTGAAACAGGGAATGCAGGGTGACCCCCTCGGCATTGATGGCCGCAATCCCCGTGGGCGCGGCCACGATGGTGTTCTTGTGGGTCTGGCGCGTGATGCCGCGCAGAAAGGTAGTCTTGCCCGTGCCGGCCCGTCCGGTCAGGAAAATATGCGCATTGGTATGGTTGATGAAGCGCGATGTCAACTGCTCGGCCTGGTCTTTGAAATCCCCCATGCGATGATTATATCAGGGTGGGCATGGGCGCACAAGGTTGCGCGGTCTTTTCGCGATGGCCCCCCCAAGGGACCCTTTGAGAACCCCCGAAATCATTCTATTGACGGAGCGTGCTCTGCGCGGTGGCAAGAGCATGCTGCGCGGTGGTTTGATGCCTGCCACCTCAGTCTTGGTCCTTGAAGGAACCAGAGGGGACGTTCTTAAAAAGTTAAATAACTAAGGCTTGTCGAACACGTGCCCGTTCCCCTCAGCCAAGCGTTGGCCGCGTCGAGCGGCGACCGTGATGGCTGGCGGTGTTAAATCGATTTCCCGAGCAATATCCACGGCGCAAAAGGGTACACCCTTAAATAATGCGATTGACAAGCCTGCGTAGATTCAGGGAGCCAAAGGGATTTATCGGTATCAGGCCTTGAAGCTTGACATACGGGGCATTGAGTGTGGCGAGTCTCTTCGCTGCGCTCAGAATGACATGATTGAGGATGTAGGTTGGTTTATGGAACGAAACCCAACCCGAGACAGAAAGGAAATCATTGGGTTTCGCTGGGCTCAACCCAAGCTTGGAAACCTAACGTAGGTGATTTGGGGACCTCATTTTCCCGGCTATCTGCACTCCCCGCCGCGTCCCGGGCATATCCGTCCGGCGGCCGCTTCAGCCCTGCCAAGGTCATTTCGGGTTCAGGACAAAGTCGATCAACGGGCCGATTACCTCGTTGGGGAAAAAGATGGGACGCCCTTTGCATCTTTATATTCCACCCATCCTTGGTCAAACAGAATAGCACAGATGTCTCCTGGCTTTTCCGTAAGCGATTCCTGAGTCTTTGTCTTGCCGCATTATGAACCGCCTGTCCTGGTACTCCGGGGCAGGCGGTTCATGGTTGCATCGACCTACGGTATGGTAATGGTATTGCAGTCTGGCAGGAGGCCCTGCTTGGCCGAGGAGATATGGAGCATCATGGGCGGCGCGCCGCTGGGGCCTTTCAAACTCACGGTGACAGAGTAGTAAACGCTCCCGGTGCAGCCCACCCGCAATATGTCCGCCCACCATACCCACAGGGTCCCGGCCGGGAAGCCCGGCAGGGGGACCGGGTAAACATGGCCCATGAAGATGGTCTTGAGTCTGAGCCACAGGAAAGGTAGTATGCTTTCAATGCCGATCGGCAAACAGCACGAAGGGAAGGTGTCATGCACAAGAGCAACCTGACAAGACGCGAATTCATCAAGGCCGGGACGGTCATGGGAGCGGCCCTGGCCATGGGGGCAGGCTTGAACGCCTGCGCGCATAAAGAAGCCGCCCTGCCGGGCGCTGATACCGGTGCCGGAAAGACGGCCACGCCTCGGCCTTTCGCCGGGGACTACGACGTCATTATTGTGGGCGCGGGGCCGGGCGGGTGCCTTGCGGCGCGCGATCTGGCCCGCCAGGGTTTCTCGGTGGGTCTGTTCGATGCCTCGACGGCCGACGCGTTGGGCAAGCCGATCATCATCGAGGCCGAGCAGCAGATCTTCCGGCAGGTCGGAGTCGAACCGCCGTCCGGCGACCTCATCCCCTATCATCCGGAACGGATCCGCGTGTTTTCCTCCCGCGATCATGAGGCCTTCAGCATCGATTGCAAGGCCTATGCGCTTCCCGTGGCGCTGCATCTCAATCGCTTCGTGCAGCGGCTTCTGGACGATGCAATCAGGTCCGGCGTACGCTTTCACGGCGGCTACCGGGCCGTGGCCCCGCTGACCGGCGCGGGGTGGGTGGAAGGCGCGCGCTTTGAAACATCGGGGGGCGGCACGGCCGAGGTGCGGGCCCGCATCGTGATCGATGCCTCGGGCTATCATGCCGTTCTGGCCAGACAGCTCCCGCCGGAATTCGGCATCGCCTTTCCGGAAGACGAACTCCATGTCGTGAGCGCCGCCAACCACTTCCACGCCATCGACGCGGATGCGGCGCGCGCCGCCGTGGCCAAAGGGCTGCACGGCGATGAGGAAACCTGGACCAGGGTTGGGAACTACGGTTCCTACTCCACGGTTTTCTCATTTCTTTCCCTTCAACACCAGCGCGCCTATATCCTGGTCGGTTACAAAAAGACCCAGGAGGCCGCCATCACGGTCGGCACGGCCGTCGAACGGTTCCGGGAAAGACAGGGTTATTTCGGGCAGGAGCTCTCGGGCGGAGGCGGCCTGATACGCATCCGGCATTCACTGGACAAGCCGGTGGCCAACGGCTTCATGGCCATCGGCGAGGCGGCCTGCCAGGTCATTCCCATGCATTCCAGCGGGGTGGCATCTTCGCTCTATGCCGGAAACCTGGCCGCCCAGGCCGCCGCGCAAGCGCTGAAGGGGGGCGATGCCTCGCAAAAGGCCCTCTGGCCGTATGCCGCCCGCTACCAGCATGCGCGCGGCAGAACCCTGGCGGCCATGGATGCGGTCAGGCTGACGCTGGAATCGCTGCCGCCCGAAAGAATTGCCGATCTGGTGGAAGCGGGCCTCATGAGCAAGGATGACATGATAAACGCCTTCCTGGCCCAAATGCCGGGGGTATCCGCCGCCAGCATACCGGGGCGTCTGCCCGGCTTGGTGCGGCATCCGCGGCTGGTTCCGAAGATTGCCGGCATGGGACTTGCCATCGAAGAGGTGAAGCGGCACTATAAGCGCTATCCCGCTCAATACGACAGGGATAAATTCCTTGCCTGGAGCAGGGGAAATGAGCATATCTTTGAGCCGCTCATGGAAAACGTACAAAGATAGAAGGGGGAGCGGAGCCAAAGGGTACGCCCTTAAATAATGCGATTGACAAGCCTGCGTAGATTCGGGGAGCCAAAGGGATTCATCGGTATCAGGCCTTGAAGCTTGACATACGGGGCATTGAGTGTGGCGAGATTCTTCGCTGCGCTCAGAATGACATGATTGAGGATGTAGGTTGGTTTATGGAACGAAACCCAACCCGAGACAGAAAGGAAATCATTGGGTTTCGCTGGGCTCAACCCAAGCTTGGAAACCTAACGTAGGTGATTTGGGGACCTCATTTTCCCGGCTATCTGCACTCCCCGGTTCCGCCTGAATGCTACCAGGACATCAATACCGAGCCTCTGCCGGGCAAGGATAAGGCTTAAGCGATCATTGCCGCGGCCCGCCGGGCATATCCGTCCGGCGGCCGCTTCAGCCCTGCCAAGGTCATTTCGGGTTCAGGACAAAGTCGATCAACGGGTCGATTACCTCGTTGGGCCTGCGCTCGTTCCGATCCGCGGCCGCGGTCAGGACATCGAAGTGATTGTAGCCCTCAAGCTTGCGGTAATCTTCATCCATGTACGCAGTTAACGTGGTGAAGGCCCCTTTCGTACCGATGAAACCGATCTTGGGCAAGACCGCGGCGGCCGCGTCGCCGCGCAGGAAATTAAGTCCGTAAACACTGTTCCAGGGCATGCCGGCTACCATGAGATCAAGCATCAGCCGCATGGGGAAATACCACTCCACCAGATTGCTGGGCCCGTCAAAGAGCATGGGCGCAAAATCTTGGATATCCGAAACCTCCTCCGCCATGGTCGTATATTTGAGCAAGCCGTTGCGGCTGGTGAAGACCGGATCGCTTGCATTGCCGATCTGATCGAAATTGGCCCAGGAATAGAGCGGCCCGGTCCCAGGCGGATTGCCGGTTTCGTCGGCGATAAACATCTTGGTGCCACCCATGAGCTTGTTCAAGGCGCCCGGCAGCGGGAAGTTCTTGGCCACCACCGCGCCCTCACCGGCGATGAAACCCATACTGGACTGCATGATGTTGATGGGCATGAAATTATCGTCGAAGATCGTACCCAGCAGGGCCTCATTGGTATAGCGGGTATCCAGGATGGAAGGCCGGGCGGCCAGGAAAGCCACGGCGTCCTTGGAATGGAGCAGCCTCAAAAGGAAGTTGATGTTGGCGGAATAGGGGATATCGGTAAACACCGTGGACTCGGTTTTTGGGGCCCAGTTGGCCCGCATGCCCATGATCTCGATCATGGTGTAGGCCTCCGGGGACAGGCCCATGATGCTCAGCGGCAGCACCCTGGGAAGCGTTCCGGAACGTAGCCCTTCCAGGGCCTGGCCATAGGCGGACTGCGAGAGACTGTTGACCAGCGCCAGGGTGTCTTCGGGTAAGAGCGCCAGAAACGGTTCGAGCATGGAACTCATGGAGGCGATTACGGTATCGAGCGCCACGAAGCCCGCGCAATTCTTATAACCGGCGTCATCCAGCGTAGCGGGATTGCCGTCGAAATCCCAGCCCGCGAAAACGGCCGTGATGAAGCCGGCCAGGGAATGCCCGCCCACGAAGACCTTGCGCTGCCTGACGGACTGATCCGGTACCATGGTGGTGATGATGGTGTAGAGATCATCGACAATGAGCTTCAGGCCGAACTCCGAGAGGTAAGGCAGGTCCTTGTCCTTGAGATATCCTGGGAATACCTTGCCGCCGACGGTTTTACCGTTCCAGTAATAATCGATGGCCAAGCGCGTATCATGCGCCTGCTCGGCGACATTCAAGCCGGTCAGATCTTCGGCGCAGTTGGGGCGCCGGTCAAAGGCCCATAGCTCGATATTGGCAGCACGCTCAGTCTTGGCGATATAGACCAATTGGCGGCCTAAGTTTCTGAAGCAGGTGTTGCCTTCGAGCACGCCCGGCATGAGCAGGAGCACGGCATCAATGTCGGCCATATTCACCGGAGTCGCCCCGGCCGTTACCTCTCGGCTGGATGGATTGCCGGTGACCGGATCACCTTGCGCGGTGTTTCTGAGCCGATACCGCAGGAACCGGATGGAGTTGCACGGGTCGGGAACGGCGGTAGGATCTACCGGGTTGACCGGCGCGGGTGCTGGGATAACGATCTCCTCCGCGACCACCAGCTTGTCAACCATCGCGGGCGACCAGTCACGCGTCACGGAGGCCTTCGGTTCTTCAGGGATGAATTTGCAGCCGCTTACGAGTGCACAGAAGATGATACACCACACGATCGGGCGTGATGGTTTTCTCATGGTCTCTCTCCTCAAAATTTACGTCAGTGAAATAGTTAATGAAATATAACATAATAGAAGCGCATGATGCTGTCAAGGGCTCCCCAGCTGCTTAAAAACCAATGGGCACTTATTTCTCAGGAATCATTATTTAAGAACTTCCCCGCTAACGACCGGAATAAATAGCGTTATGAGGCCGCACCATTCCATGAGCATGCGTTATAGGGTTGTGGTCGATTGACGCGCTGATCGCCGGCGCTTATTATAATAAGAGGTGGTGATGATGCATGGCCATATCCTACCAGATCCATAAAGACAAGCGGCTGGTAATTGCAACGGCGAGCGGAGAAATGGTTCTTCATGAGATCCTTCAATCCATGGATCAACTGTTTGGCGATCCTGACTATTCTGCGGAGTATGATCTATTATGGGATGACAGGGAAAGAACATCGATACTGAGCCCCGATGATATTCAGAAGATTGCCCGGCGCTTCAAATATTACCAGGGGGAAAAATCTCCTAAACGGGCATTCGTGATATCAAGGACAGACAAATACGGCTTGACCAGAATTATTAATATCATGACCTCCGTCAGTACCAAGGCCCAAATCGGGATATTCCAAGACAGAAAAGAAGCCCTTGCATGGTTGAAACACTGAGGGCTTATATGATCCGGGTTGCCGGAAAGCTAGGGGACACGGGGTCCTCCATGAGGATGTGATGGCCTTCAACTTCTTGATCCGGCGAGGTGCCATAGAAGCCGCCGCCGCGTGAGCCGCATCTCGGGTTCAGGAAATCAATGATGAACATGGAGATCCAGGTATCGACCATACCCTACACGGCGTTTCCATCGCTGTCGCCGGCCAGGTCGTCGTCATCCAGCAGCGGATTGAGCATGGTGTTGTAGCGCCTACTCGGATGCGCGGCCACCACCCATCGCGGTATCGATGGTGTGGTAGAAGAGGCCTATCGGGGTCAGGTTCATCTGCGGGAGGATAGAGTGGTTGCTCATGGCGACCAGACCGTCTTGGTCTTCGCGCTGGAGCGGGAACAGAAATACGTCCGTTGGCCATCAGATCATCTCCGCGGATGACGATGTGGTATTATTGTTCGATGCCGGCCGGATCAACATAATCTTCTGCTTTGTATGGTAACCGAGAGGAAAATGATGACGCCTTGGAAAAAAGGGGGGGATCTTGAATCATTCTTTTCTGGGAAAGCATGAATTCATGACAAGCTTTTGAATTTTGAACCAGCGACCGGATGGATCTAAAGGGGACTTTCTCTAACGAATCGATTATGGAAAGTCCCCTTTCTGTTTCCTTTCGTTTCTACGCTTCAACCGCTTCCAGGATTATCCGACAGTCCGCCACGGTTGCGCCCTGGCCTTCCGGATGTGCCAGCAGGGGATTGATATCGATCTCCTTAATCTGGGGGTGGTTCATCATGAGGTCCGAGAGACACACCAGCAAACGCTCCAGGGCCGTAAGATCGACCATGGGTTTGCCGCGGTAGCCCTGCAGGATCTTGTAGCCTTTGATGCTGCGGATCATCCGGCGGCCTTCATTGCGGTTGATCGGTGCCAGGCGGAACTCGACATCCTTGAAGACCTCCACGAAGATGCCCCCCAGGCCGAACATCAGGAGCGGTCCGAAGACGGGATACCGATTGGCGCCCAGGATGATCTCCTCGCCGGCCGGAGCAAGTTTGACCACCAGCACGCCCGTTATCTGGGCTTCTGGATCGTACCGTGCCGCATTGGCCATGATGCGCTGAAAGGCGTCCCGGACCTCGTCCTCGGTCTTGAGACCGACCATGACGCCGCCGGCATCCGATTTATGCAGGATCTGGGGCGAGACGATCTTGAGGACCACCGGCAGGCCGATCTCACGCGCCGCGGCGGCGGCCTCTTCCGCGCTGGTGCTCAAGCGGGTCGGCAGGACAGGGAAGGAGTAGCAGGCCAGCAGCTCGTTGCCTTCCAGTTCGCCCAGCTTGGTTTTACCGGCCGACAGGCAGGCCTGGATAATCTGTTCGGCTTTGGCTTTATCATGGGTGAGGACCAGGGGGGCCAGATGCTGCCGGTTCACCCAGCGCGAAAACCGGTACAGGGCGGCAAAGGCGTTGGCGGCGTTTTCCGGGAAGCGATAGACCGGGTAGCCGTATTCCTGGAGGTATTTCACGCCCTGCGAGACGTCCACCACTCCCATAAAGCAAGACAGGATAGGCTTTTGCGAACGCTGGGCGATCTGCACGATGGCCTTGGCCGTCTCCAGCGCGTTGGTCATGGACTGCGGCGTCAGGATGACCAGAGCGCCGTCGACGTTCTCATCACTGATGACGGCCGAGAGGGCCTTCTCGTAGCGGTCATAGGGCGCATCCCCGATTACGTCCACCGGGTTATGGATATTGGCCGTGGCCGGCAGATGGCTGGCAAGGGCCTCGATGGTGTCGGGTTTGAAGCGGGCCAGTTCCAGTCCGGCCGACATGGTCATGTCCGTGGCGATGATTCCCGGGCCGCCGGCATTGGTGACGATCGCCACCCGGTTGCCGCCCGGGATCTTGCGGATGTGTTTGCCGAGCAGGCTGCGCTTCTTGAAGGCAAACGCACTGGCGAAGTCGAAGAGCTCGTCGATGGTATTGCAGCGGATGATGCCCGCCTGCTGGAAGATGGCATCGTAGATGGCCTCCGACCCGGCCAGGGCCCCGGTATGTGATGCGGCCGCCTGGGCACCGGCGCTCGTGCGGCCCGATTTGATCGCCAGGATGGGGGTGGGACGACTGCCGGAGGTTATCTCCTTGACTTCATCGATGAATTCGCGGCCACGGCGCAGCTCTTCCAGATAGATCATGATCACGTCGGTATCGAAATCTTCATGGAGGTAGCGCAAGAGATCGAGCTCGTCCACATCGGCCTTGTTCCCGATGGAGATGAATTTTGAAAAGCCGAAGTCGCGGTCGGCGGCGAAATCCAGGACCGATGTGCACAAGGCACCGCTCTGGGAGATGAAGGAGATATTCCCCGGCTGCGGCATGCGTTTGGAGAAGCTGGCGTTCAGCCGCACGCTATCAACCGGATTGATCACCCCCAGGCAGTTGGGGCCGACCAGCCGTACCCCTGCGGCACGGCACCGAGAAACGATCTGGTCCTCGATCTCGCGGCCTTCGCCACCTACCTCGCGAAAACCGGCGCTGACGATGACCACGCCGTGCACTCCCTTTTCGATCACCTCTCCAATGGCCGTAAGGGCGAGCTTGGGCGGCAGGATTACAATCGCCAGATCGACTGCCTCCGGGATATCGAGGATGCTCTTATAGGCCTTGTTGCTCAGGATGGCGTTGGCCGTGGGGTTGACCGGGTAGAGCGTCCCGGTGAACCCGCCCTTGATGATGTTGGCAAAGATGTCGTAACCGACCTTGCCCTTGGTGGTTGAGGCGCCCAGTACCGCTACTGATCGTGGTGAGAAAATGGCTTCGAGCTCGTGTGCCATACGGTCCTCCTTGCTGGTATTTCCACGCCCGGCACCTGCCGGCGTGTGTGCGGCCTGACAAATATCCTACTGTACTTCCCCGAGTCAAGTCTCCATCCTCGGGAGTACGAGTGGGCACCCTTTATAATACCTTTCCCTTCGAAATAAGCAATCTGCTCGGTAAGGGGGCTATTTCAGGATGAACAACGGGATGCCGCTGGCCTTGGCCCTATCCAAGGAGCCACCATATGAAACCCGGCGGAGATTGACTGCCATGCGGATCGCCAGATAGAACGGGCAATGATGGGCGCCTCTCGGAGGCCACCTTGCGATACTGGGGATTCTGGATCGGGGCATTGATCAAGACCCTGATCTCCTTGTTCAACACGATCTTCATGGGCTGATCCGTGACTCACGAGGCACGGGAGCACCCTTTTGATCTCGCCCTGGAAATTGCTGATGCTTAGGTTCATCGGCTCCCCTTCATTGAATGAATGACGCAACCGCGCGCTTCATGATCTGACGTCGACGCATGCAACTTAGATTCACATTTCATTCAACACCGTTAAACATACCTTTCAATACAGCGCGATATTTACAGAAAAGCCTTCACATTTGCAGTTCGGTTCTTATCAGATATTATTCAATGGTAACGGTATCTTGCACGGTTATCGCCTTCGGATCGCATGGTTTGGCACGAAGTATGCCTTATCAGGGGTATCACGTAAACATAAGGGAGGATAGAACAATGAAAAGGACAGCCCAAACAGCCATCGTGGCCCTCTTCGTCATCATGATTACTGCCGGGTTTGCTTTTGCCGCCGAGGCGACTACCGGCACGGGGAATTTCCCCTATTTCCATCTGGGTTGTCTGATCATGGGCGGGCTTACCATCGTTTCCTTAAAATATCGCTTTGAAAAGATCTATCTCAGCGAGGCCGTTGGTTCCTTTGCGCTGTATGCCGTGCTCATTGCCTTGTTCACCTCGCCGGCCATTGAGGCCGTTAAAGTCTTGGTGAGCTAGGAATGAAGGCAATCCCGCCCTGTCCTTCCATGGGCGGGATTGCTGTAATACATGATGGATAGATTAACCCGGACCTTCATTTGACCGCCAGGAGTTGTTGACCTTTTAAATATATTATTAAATAAGATTAAGCTTTCCCGGATTGTGACAATATGATAAGCCGAAGCTTCAAGGTTCATACCTAAAGAACCTCCCTTTTAGCAGGTCGCCAATGACCTGCTTTTTTTTGATCTTAATTCGGGGGCCAGGACATCTCTGGGAGGCGATAGTCTCTCAGGGAAGCAACAAAGCCCAGGCGAGCCGCTTCATTTTCAAGAATAAAACGGGGTCTCGTTATATTTTCAGGAGGTATGGCTTTTACCGTCCTTGTCCGATGTCCCTGCGCGTGCACGGGGTATCCCCGCGGCTCTGTTTTAAGCTGACGAGTCCGCCTTGTGGGCGGCGGCTTGGCCGGCCTGCCGCAAGATCTCAACCCCGGCGCTCGTACCAATGCGGTTAGCGCCCGCCTCGATCATGGCCAGCGCGCTTTTCAAATCCCTGATCCCTCCCGAGGCCTTGACCCCGGCCTTGTCGCCCACGATCCGGCGCAGCAGGGCCACATCTTCAAGCGTGGCTCCGCCGGTGCTGAAGCCGGTGGAGGTCTTCACGAATGACGCCCCGGCACTTACGATGCGCTCGCAGGCCGCAATCTTTTCCGCCTCGCTCAGGAGGCAGCATTCGATGATGACCTTGACCAGGGCGCTCTCCTGGGCGGCCTGAACCACCGCGGAGATGTCGGCCTCCACGGCCGTCAGGTCGCCGCCCTTGAGGGCCCCGATATTGATGACCATATCGATCTCCCGGGCGCCCTGTTTGATGGCGGTTTGGGTCTCGAAGACCTTGACCGCGGTGGCGCTGGCACCCAGGGGAAAGCCGATTACCACACAGGTTTTGACCGGGCTCCCTTCCAGCTCTTTGCTCACCAGGGGCGCGAAGTACGGATTGACGCACACGGCTTTGAAGGCGTGCTCCCGGGCCTCGCGGCAAAGGCGTATGACCTGTTCCGCTCTCGTTTCGGGCTTTAAGATGGTATGATCGATGTATTGGGCCAGGTCCATATGCTCCTCCCTTTTAGTCAAAGTGTACACCCTTGAGCAGGCCTTCGATCTCATCACGGTACGGCATGGCGGGCGCCGTGCCCAGCTTGGTGACGGACAAGGCCCCGGTGGCGTTGGCGAATGCCACGGCCTTGGCGATAGCATAGCCTTCGGCCAGGGCGACCGCCAGGCCGCCGTTGAAGGCATCCCCCGCACCGGTCGTGTCCACGACCTTTACCGGGATGGGTTCGATGACGCGCGCTTCGGCGCCGTCGACCAGTAGCGCCCCTTTGCCGCCCAAGGTGATGATCACGCATCCGACCCCTTTGTCTTTGAGAACCAGTGCCGCTCGTCGGGCATCGTCGATGGTTTCGATCTTCACCCCGGAGAGCACGGAGGCTTCCGTCTCGTTGGGGGTCAGGATATCGACTTTTGCCAGGAGTGCGTCGGGTAGGGGCTGCGGGGGTGCCGGCGCCGGATTGAGGATGACCTTCACACCCTTGGTGTGCGCGATGTCCACGGCCTGCTCCACCGCCGCCAGATTGGTTTCGAGCTGAGTCAGGAGCACGTCCGCATCCTCGATGCAGTCGCGGGCGGCATCTATCTCAGCCGTCGAGATATGATCGCAGGCCCCCACCGTCACGAGGATCTGATTCTCGCTGGTGTTCTCATCCACCATGATGAGGGCCGTGCCGGTCGGGAACCGTTCGTCTCGCATGATATGGCGCTCAGGCATGCCTTCCCTGCGGAAGCTGTCCAGCGCGATCTGCGCGAACGGATCTACGCCGATCTTGGTGATCATGGTCACCTCGGCCCCGGCACGGGCCGCGGCGACCCCCTGGTTGGAGCCCTTGCCGCCCGGCCCGATCTGGAAATGCGTGCCTTTGACGGTCTCCCCGTGCACCGGCAGACGCGGCGCGCGGGCCATGAGGTCCACGATGAAACTGCCCATTACCGTTATGCGTGGTTTAGCCATAGCGCTCCTTTATACGATTTCAGTTCTCGACACATGGAGTTAGCGGCGGGTCAGGCTAAGAGGTCGTTCTGCGGCGCAAGCCAGCGGATCAACCTGAGCAGCTTCCAGACGCGGCGCCCGAAGGCCACGGTCCGCCGTACCTGAGGCGGAAAACCGGCGGGATCTGTACGGGCGGGCGTTTGAACCGCCTCGCAGCCTTTCAACGCCCCCGGGAGCTGCCGTATATCGTCCACCACGGCCTGCGCGACCGCCATGATCATGGGATGAGGCCTGCCGTAGGCCAGGCTGCGCCCATCATTGCAATAGATGACCAGCGGCTTGCCGCAGGCAAAGGCCACGGCGGTTTCCACGACCCCGCCCTCATCCGGCACCCGGCCGTTCATGTTAAAGACAAAGCCGTCGCAGCGCTCGACGATCTGATAGATATCCAGGGCGAAGACAGCCTTGTTGACCAGGATCTGGAGGGGCTTGAATATCCAGGCATTGGCGAGCGGCGCATCCACCTGGTTCATGACAAAGGCCTCCACCCCGTCGCGTTGCGGTAGAAAGGTCTGATAGCCGGCATCTTCCAAGGTCTGCGCGATCGAGCGCATGACGCCCAGCTCCTCGGGACAGAAGAGCGGGCCCGAGCAATAGACGATGCGGGGCCGTTTCATACTGTCCTCCCGAAGGGGATGAGGGCCAGCTCATCGCGCAAGGCCATGATCTGTTCGCACAGGGCCCCGGCGCCGTGGTGTTCCCTGGTCAGATCCCAGAGCCGGCGTCCCAGAGCCAGGGTGGCGCGTAAATGCGTCGGGACTGCGAAGGAGCCCGTGGTAGAAGTGAGACCCTTGGCAAGTTCGGCCGGCAGCTTGGAAAGGCGGTTGATCGTGGTAAAGGCGGGCGTGAGACCGGTCACCATGGAGTTGTCGTTGCCGTGAAAGGCGCTGCGGTTGTCGTTCTTGTAGATGACCAGCGGTTTGCCGGTCGCGTAAGCCAGAGCGGTCTTGAAGACCCCGCCTTCATCCGGCACGCGGCCGTTCATGGTGAAGACCAGCGCCCGGCAGCGTTCCACGATCTGATAGACCTCCAGGGCCAGAACGGCCTTGGGCAGCACCGCATCCTCTTGGGCGGGAGGAATTTTTGCGGCCTGCTCCCAGACGAGGCCTTCGATCCCGTCACGGTGGGGAAGGTAGGTTCTGAAGCCGGCCTGCTCAAGGATGCGGGCAAGCTCGGACAAGGTCTGCGTTTCCTCGGGGGACCAGTACGGTCCCGCGCAGTATACGATCGTCTCTACGGTATGCATGCTCGTGTGCCCCTCGTCAATGCATCGCAGGAACAGACAGGGTGAAATCCGGTGCCGGCGGGTACATTGTTGGTATAAACGCTAATACTTAGAATATGGTGGAAAGAAACGGCCGTCAAGCGGTAACATGCAGGCCCAAGGCTTGTCCCGGTGCCCAAAGAACCTGAAGGGGAAAAGGACCCTCTTACTATCGATTGCTCCGGCCGGGATTAAGTTCTCTCACCGTGATCCGCGAACCCGTCGTCCGTCATTAGCGAACCTACATTTTTTTAGAATCTGGCGATTTTCCAGAGACCATCGCTGTCTTTCTCGAAAAGCAGTATGTGCGAATAGGTCTTGTCGTTGCGCTTTGTCCGGATATCATATTCGATACTGGTTTCACTGCTCATCTTGATAAGCTGAAGGTCGGCGAGATCGGCCGTGATACTGGCGCGCTTTTCAGGGGTGAGCGTGGAAAACACGTTCAGATAGGACGACTGTGTCCGGCTTGAGATGTCTTTCACCGCGGCATTGATATCCCCTTTCATCAGAGCGGTTCGCATGGCGTCCCATTTCCGCCTCAGAGATCGATCCAATTCCTGTTGGTCATAGACAATAAAACCGATGGTTTCCGGTATGGATACTCCTTGAATGTGCATCGTGGCTGTAATGAAATAGATGCCGCCATTCAGCACCCGAATTTTATGCTCGAGCTGATCAACGCGTTCAAGATAGGTTATCCTGCCTCGCCCGGTATCTGAGAAGGTCACCTTTTCAGGCGTAAAATCGGTTTGAATACGTAGGGTTGTTTCAAAGGGGGCCATACCGGCATAATCATCCATTTCAATCAAGAATGGCGGCTCTTTATAATCCATGGTTATTCCAACCTGGGCGTCCTGGACATTTCCTTGGCTGTCGGTTGCCTTAACGTTGATTTGAAAGTTTCCAGGTTCAAGTATCACATGGTGCATGAAGAACTGATCGCCATAAACATGGGCCGGCAGACCGTTGATCGCAACGCCGACATCACCATGAGCTTTACTGCTGACCGTGCCTCTTACCCATAGCGTGTCATGATGAGTGGTTGTTCCATTCTTCGGTTCAATAATCTTCAGGGCGATAATGTTTTTACCGGATGCGCCCTTGGAGGTGATATCGTTTGTTTGTGCTGCACCGGTTTGCGCCGAGGCTTTATCAGCCGCGTTCGGTTGGCCCTTGTTTGCCATGGAGCAGCCCTCGGAGCCCAAGTAAAAGATCTCTCCTGCGATCAGGACAAAATATACCAGGCAAACCAACAGCGTGTTTTTCTGAGAATAGTTTTTGTTCATAGCACCTCCATGGCAGTCTGAGCCGGATAGGCCGGCACACGTCGGGGGGCTTTTGGTGACCTGTATACCACTGAAGGGCGCATTACGGCAAGCGGGCAAATACATTTATGGGGAATTTTTTGCGGTTAATCCAGGGGAAAGCACGATGGCATGATGGAAAGCGCCTGTTTATGGGATCTGTAATGATTTCGCTGCTCAGGGCCCATTGCTTGACACGGCATATCATTTGTGTAAGAATGTTTCGTAAAAGAAGCATTTTTCCAAAAAGGTCTATGCCTATGAGTCATACGCCAACGAAAACGGACCGCGAGCAGATTGGGGCGCAGGATATCTCTCACCCCGAGAAGTCGGCAGGTGTCACAGTACCGGAGACGGGCGCATCATCGTCAATGGAGATCACCCCGGTAATCCTTGTGCAAGATCTGGATGAGCCGATCCAGCAACTCAAGAAGGACGAGATGCCCCAGGAACAGTTGCAGGACAATTATAGCCTTCGCATCCTCATGACTCTTCGCCATATCATGCATTATGTCGACAGCTATTCCCGTCAGCTTATCATGGAGTGCCAGATTACCGGACCACAGTTGATCTGTCTCCATGCCATAGAGAAGAGCGGCCCTCTCACGCTGTCGGAGCTCGGTAGACAGGTGAGCTTGAGCATGAGCACGACCAACGGGATCATTGACCGGCTCGAGCAGAAAGGCCTTGTCCGGAGGGAGCGTACCCACCACGACCGCCGCAAGGTTCTCATAACCATAACGCCAGAGGGGAAAAGCCTGAGGGCGCGAGCGCCCGTGCCTCTCCAGGGGAGACTTATTCAGGCGATATCCGATATGCCGGAATTGGAACAGGTCACCGTAGCGTTGGCGCTGGAGAAAATTCTCGGCATGATGAAGGATGTGGATTAGGTCGTTAAACCCGAACGCAAATATCTTTGTTGCGCAATTGTATCAGCGAATAGGAGGTGCTCGTCAGGCCGCGCCGTGCAACAGGCTTTTGCCAAAACACGAGGAGACCAATGGCTGAAAAAATAGTTATCAAAAACCTCTTCAAGATCTTTGGTCCCAGCCCTGACAAGGCGATTAAGCTGTTTAAGGAAGGCTGCTCCAAGGAAGAGATCCTGAAAAAAACCAGAAACGGCGTAGGTGTCGCCGATGTATCCTTTTCCGTCAACGAGGGGGAAATCCTCGTGGTCATGGGCTTATCAGGCAGCGGCAAGTCTACGCTGGTGCGTTGCATCAACCGCCTGATCGAGCCCACCGCCGGGAAAATATATCTCGATGATATCGAGGTGAACGCCCTGTCGAAAGAAGGGCTCCGTGAGCTCAGACAAAAACGCTTCGGCATGGTATTCCAACATTTCGCCCTGTTCCCCCACCGGGACGTGGTCAGCAACGTTGAATTCGGCTTGGAGATTCAGAAGGTGAACCCCAAAGTCCGGAGAGAGCGTGCCATGATCGCCCTGGAACAGGTGGGGCTGATGGGGTGGGAGCACTCCTACCCGTCGCAGCTCAGCGGCGGCATGCAACAGCGTGTCGGGCTCGCCAGAGCCCTGGCTCTTGATCCTGACATCATGCTCATGGACGAGGCCTTCAGCGCCCTGGACCCCCTCATCCGCAGGGACATGCAGGACGAACTCCTCAAACTTCAGGAAAAGATGCACAAGACCATTATCTTTATCAGTCATGACCTCGACGAGGCCATGAAACTGGGCGACCGGATCGTAATCATGAAAGACGGTGTCATCATCCAGCATGGCACGGCGGAAGAGATCCTTACCAACCCCGCCGATGAGTATGTGCGGAAGTTTGTGGCCGAGGTGGACTACTCAAAGGTGCTCACCGCGGCCTCCATCATGAAGAATCCCATCGAGGTGGCGAGCTACACCCATGACGGACCCCGCGCCGCCCTGTGGAAGATGAATCGGGCCGGCATATCGAGCATCTTTGTCCAGCACAAGGGAAGGCTTGTGGGGATCGTATCCGCGGATGAAGCCACCCAGGCCTTGAAGCGCGGAGAGAATGACCTTGCGGGCATCCTGGTCAGGGATATCCAGAAAATTTCACCCGACACTCTCGCCACCGACATGTTGCCGCTGCTCGCCGTGAATAGCCCGCTGCCCGTGGTGGATGGAGATGACCGCCTGCTCGGGGTAATCGTGCGAGGCTCGCTGCTGGCAGCCCTTTCTGAAGGAGTCGTCGACCATGGAACTTTATAAGATTCCCATAGGCAAGTCCATCGAATGGATGATTGATTTTTTCACGGATCACTTTTCCTTTGTCACCAAATCCTTTTCCGTCATCATAGAAAAGGGCATCGAAATCATCACGGACACCCTCATGTTCCCCCCGGAATGGGCCCTCATCCTCCTGTTCAGCGGGGTGGCATACTTCGTTTCGAAAAAGACAAAGGTCATGGTACTTACCTTGGTGGGGCTCAGCCTGATATGGAATATGGGGCTCTGGGAGCCCACGCTCAATACCATCGCCCTGGTCCTGATATCCACCCTCTTTGCCGTTGCCCTGGGGCTTCCCCTCGGGATCCTCGCCGCGCTCAGCGGGAGGAGCCATAAGATCATCATGCCCGTCCTCGATGTCATGCAGACCATGCCGGCCTTTGTCTATCTGATACCGGCCATTCCCTTTTTCGGACTGGGTCCGGTGGGTGCCATCTTCGCCACGGTGATCTTTTCCATGCCGCCCGCCATACGACTCACCTGTCTGGGTATCCAGCAGGTACCGGCGGCATTGGTGGAGGCCGCGGACGCCTTCGGGAGCACCAAGACGCAGAAGCTCTTCAAGGTCCAACTCCCCATGGCCACACCAACCATCATGGCGGGGATCAACCAGACCGTCATGCTTTCACTCTCCATGGTGGTCATTGCAGCCATGATCGGCGCCAAGGGCCTGGGAGGAGAGGTCTGGAAGGCGATTCAGAGGCTGCAGATGGACAGTGGTTTCGAGGCGGGCATCGCCATCGTGATCATTGCCATGATCCTGGACAGGATCCTGCAACAGATCGGCAGAGAGAGGAGAACAACCCCGGCATGAGTGGGGTTCCCTTCAACATTCGCGCGTGTCAGAAAAATCAGAGAAAGGAGTACTGCATGAAACGAATAGGTTTTATAATCATCCTGTTGTGTCTTTTGGTCGGGTTCCCCCCGAACGCGGAGGCGGCGAAAGGCACCGTCAAGATCGCCTATGTGGAGTGGGCCTGCGCCACGGCCAGCGCCAACGTGGTCAAGGCCGTGCTGGAGGAGAAACTGGGATATAAGGTCGATCTCCTGCCTGTCAGTGCCGCCGCAATGTGGCAGGCCCTGGCATCGGGTGATGTGGACGGAATTACAACCGCCTGGCTGCCGCATACCCACCAGCACTACCTCGATAAGGTGAAAGACAAGGTGGTGGATCTCGGCGTAAACTGTGAAGGCGCCGCCATCGGACTCGTGGTGCCGACCTATGTCACCATCGACTCCATTACGGAGCTCAATGCCCATGCGCAAAAATTCAATGGCAAGATCATCGGCATTGATCCGGGGGCCGGTATCATGAGCCTGACGGAAAAGGCCATCAAGGACTATCAGCTGACCGATATGAAGCTCATGGAAGGCTCAGGGGCCATGATGACGGCCGTGTTGAGGGACAAGATAAAGAAAAAGGAATGGGTCGTGGTTACCGGATGGACCCCGCACTGGAAATTCGCCCGCTGGCATCTGAAATACCTCAAGGATCCCAAGGGGATTTACGGCGGAGCGGAAGAAATCCACACCATCGTGCGCAAGGGCCTCGACAAGGACAAGCCCGAGGTGTACCGGTTCCTTGACAAGTTCCACTGGACGCTCGCCGATATTGGACAGGTCATGGGGTGGACCGCTGAAGGCATCGCTCCGGAGAAGGCGGCCAAGCGCTGGGTAAAGGAAAATCCGGCCAAGGTGAATGCCTGGCTGAATTAGGATAGGGAGATATAGACAGAGACGCCTGACACCCGATCTCTTGATGGGGGGGCAAGCAGCTACAGGTCGCTGTGGCAACAGGCCTTGAAATGGCACCTGATCGAGCCGGCCAGGGCTCATTTCAAGGCCTTCCTCCTGCGGAAATACACGCCCCCCATAGACGGCGCCCTTAACCCATGATCTGGTCTGGAGGACCACACTGCCGTCCGAGATTTCCTTGACCAGGATCACCGGAGCCGGAAGCGCCGCCATCGATGGAATTATCCGCGTTGAAAGGCTTGTAGATGATCATCGGGGAGCCGGAGGCGAAATTCGCCGGCGAGCCCTGCAAGGCAGGCGCCGCTGGCCAGGCCCGCGACGCCTGCCGATGACGGCGATGAACAAGGTCGTTTGAATACCGAGCGGGGCGAGTGCGGCAATGACGATAAAGACGAGCAGGGCGATATAGATCAGATGCTCGACTATACCAGGTCTTCCATGTTCAGGCCCCCTTTGGGCGATGTTTTTCTTGCGCCTAAAAAGGATGGTTTAAAAAGAAAATTAAAAACATTTGATTTGTGTCCGATAGAGTAAATAAAGAGTCGTACTATCTATGGAGAATGGCTGAAATCGCAAATCTGATTTTAGGCACAGGTAAAAGGTCAGAAGATATGATGCGGATAAGGACACGATACCTCGCCTTTGGCAGAGCAAAATATTGCCTTTCTCCTTAGGTTAAGGGGGGCACAGCATGAAAAGACGCCTTATCTTTTTTCTGGTTATCGCCGTCGCGGCCCTGTGTCTTGTGTATTGCAGCGGCGGCGGAGGCGGAAGCTCAGATTCGACAAATCCTTCCATATCAGCACAAAGGACGTTGGATTTTGGTGTCGCCCTTATCGATGGCGGTACATCGTCTCGACAATTAATCATATCGAATCGTGGTACAGCGACGCTCGAACTCGGCGATTTATCTCTTTCAAGTAGTTCCGTCTTCCACATCACCAGTGATTGTTCGGGCGAGAGCCTTGCTCCGGGAGAAACCTGCAGTTTGACGCTCAGTTTTACCCCCACCAGCCAAGCCAATTACAGCGCCACGCTGAGAATCCCTTCGAACGACAGTGATAACTCCCCCTTCCGGGTCACTTTAGCCGGGAAAGGCCGCGCCCTGAATCTGAATATTAATGAAGTGCTGACGGAGGGGTGTTCGGATGTTCCCACCGTGCTTAAACTCCTTGTATCCGTCACGGACGGTTCCGGCAACCCTGTTGCCGGATTGGCGGACACAAGCTTTACGGTAGAGGAAGACGGCATACCAAAAGCGATCCATACGTTTACCCATCCAATCACAACGCCTATTTCAATTGATCTGGTATTTGATTATAGCGGAAGCATCAGCGCGGCCGATCTCCTGGCCATTCAAGACGCCGCCAAGGCCTTCGTTGAGCAATTGGAAGACGGGGTCGATGAAGCGGGGGTCATTAAATTCGCCCTCACGATCGGTGATCAACTGGATTTTACAACCGACCAGGCTGCCGTAGAAGACGCCATCGATGCCCCGTATCCAGGAACTACCCAGGGAACGATTCTTTATGACGCGCTCATCACCGCCATAAACGAGACAGCGCTCAGGAGCAACGACCGGCGGGCCATTATCGTATTCTCGGACGGCTATGATGAGGAATCCACGAGCACTTTGAGCGACGTTTCAGACCAGGCGATTCTTAAAGGCGTCCCGATATTTACCATAGCCTATACCGATGCCACACATCCAAAACCAGAAATCATGCAGCAACTGGCCCAGGAAACAGGCGGCGAATTTTACCTGGCCCCATCCTCCGCCCTCATGGAGGGCATCTATGATAAAATTGCGCAAACCTTATCTCAGCAATATTTGCTAGGATATGTCACCACATCAACCGCAGGCGAAACGCTCAATATTAAAGTTACCGTGGATGACAGCGGTGACCTTGGGGAAGCGATAAAACAAGCTGAAGGCTGTTCTTAAGGCCGGCTAAAGGGCACAAAATATACAGGATTTGTAATGCCTCTTGGGGCAGCGTCTTCGGGCAATCAACCGGCCCGAGCTGGGCGGCTTCTATCGCAGGGGGACGCCAACCCTAGGGACGGAACGCAATCGCGCAGAAGGTGGGATCAACGCCGGGAAGGTTTAGCCTTCCCGGCGTTGATTTTAAATCCAGCCGAGGATGCCGCTGAAAACGATGAGGCAGGCGGCGTCGATGCCCAATATCGTGCCCACGGTGATAAGCTTGCTCTTCATCTTCTCCATGTCATGGACCCAGAAGGCCACGGCAAAGAAGTAGAAATACCCGATGAGCCAGAGCAGCCATGGTGACTTGGCGGTCCACCAGGAATATTCCCATGTGAGCGCGCCCATGGCATTCAGAATCATCTCCACGATCATGGCCGCGGTGGTGAAGCCGATGGCGATGAGCAACCGGTTGGGGATGCCGAAGATCTTCATGTGCTTGTCCTCGGGCAGGGCCAGGCAGGCTACCACGCCCATGACGGCGAACATCATGGTGATCTCGATGTTGAGGCCGATCAGGATCAGGTAGGAGGTCTCGTTGCCGGGCGTGCCCCAGACCGGGGCATACTGGGTGAAGTAGAACACCAGCCCGTTCCAGATCTCATTGAACCAGTCGCATCCCCAGAGCGCCAGGCCGCCTAAGACCACGTTCCAATTCTTCTTGGTGATCTGTGACTGGTACACATACAGCACCAACAATAGCAAGGTGATGATCTGCCATTTGAACTGGTGCGGGTCGCGCAGGATGGCCAGCGACTGGAGGGAATACGCCGATATGCTGGACGGATCCTTAACCATATCAAGGGCATGTGGTGAAAGCTGAAGCATGGGGATACCTCCTCGATCTGATTTTTTTTATAGTCTACCGATAATTCCACAAGAGTCAAGGTAGAAAATGAATAAATGAATATATTGTTCATTCATTCATTTCCATTGACAGCCCTTCCCCCGGGCTGATAGAAAATTCATGCAGATCGTTATGGTGAAGAAAGACGTCAAGCGCATCCGGATCTATGAGGCCGCCCTGGGGGTTTTCGCGCGCTACGGGTACAAGCGTGCGCGCATGGAGGATGTCGCCCAGGCCCTGGATATGACCAAGGGCAATCTCTATCTGTATGTCAGCAACAAGCGAGATCTCTACGAGAAGGCCGTGGCCTATGCCCTTTTAAAATGGCAGAGCCACGCCAAGCGCGAGGCCGACAAGGTCGATGATCCGGTCCAGCAGCTGGCCGTATATTCCACCAAGGGCATCGAGTATCTCCAGCAGGACCCTGTTCTGAAGGCCATCCTGATCGATAACCCCGCCGTGTTTCCGATCTCGCCCCGCGAAGACCCCTTCTACGAGATCAATCGTGCGTCCATGGATATGCTCAAGGATATCCTGAAGAAAGGTGTCAATAAAAAACGTTTCGCCGCAATGGATGTGGACCGCGTGGCCGAGCTGTTCTATTCCATCTATACCCTTTTCATCAACAAGGCTTACATCAAGTCCGAGGGGGAGACGACGCTACGCATGTTCGAGGAAGGGATCGGCATCGTCCTCAACGGACTTCTGGCCCGCAACGGTTGAAAGTGCTACATCGCGTTGCCTTTGTGTCAGCTAAATGAGCTAAATATCAGGCTGTACCGACACGGGCGGCCATGGTATAATGATGAAGCGATACCATCGAGGTGGGTTATGAACATTAAGCTACCGGATACTGATCAGCTTTTTGGACGCTTTTTGGAACTGCTCGTGAATATCCTGATTCTTTACATCATCGTGATTTTGGCCATCGGTCTGGTAAAGACCATTACGGGGGTCCAGGCCCTGATAGGGGCCGCAAGTTTCAGCCAGGGTTTTTCCATCGTGGTCACGGACATTCTGACCTTTCTCGTTATTATTGAACTCTTCAAGGGCTTTGTGGACTACTTCAAGGCCAAGCGCTTCAGCCTGCACAGCATGCTCGATCCGACCATCTTGTTCGTGATCCGGGAGCTGATCGTGACCCTTTACCGGCAACAAATCGAATGGGTCAATCTCTTGAGCTTTGCGGCCCTGATCCTGAGCATGGGCATCTGCCGCACCCTGGCGGTCAAGTACAGCCCCAATTGAGGGGGCGCCGGCGTAAGGCCGCAGCAACCTCCGCTGGCTGACCTGGAAGGCGCGTCTACGAACCTGTTATGTATATGTCCCGATTTTTTCGCGGGAGGGTTTCTTTTCCTGCTGGCTGCGATAATCGATGAGCCTCAGGATATGATTCTTCTCTTCACCGCAGATCTGCTCGACAACCTTCAGGGCGTCCTCCCGCATGAAGGCAATGATTTCCGTAAAGAACATGAGGGTGTCTTTCTCGAAGCGCAGGGCCATTTCCAGGCAGGCTTCGTTCGAGAATGGTTCCGGGATCTTCAGGGGTTTAAGCACCTCGTCGCTCAGGGCCTGGATGAATTTCCCATACCCGCCCACGAGTTCCACCTCCTGAAAGGCGCCGCCGCTGACCTGGTCGAGCAGCTGCCGGTAAAGGCCCAGGTGCCGCTCCTCCTCGGCCGCCAGGAACGCAAGCAGGCTTAAGAGCTTGGGGTCCTTGGCCTGGTCTTTGACCTTCAGGTAAAACTCCCGGCCGCGCTGTTCGATGCTGATGGCCGCATCGAGGGCCGTCTGAGCCGAATGAACCATGTGGGCCGTATCACTCATCGCAAGACCTCCATAGTCTATTATTATAACCGGGATCACCGAGGAATCAAGGTATTGCCGTGCGGTTCCGGGTTCATTCCAGAATAAACGTCTGGCCGTGGCGCAAGGGGATCAGCTTCTGCGCCAACCCGGCTTTGTCCATTTCGCGGCGGATGTCCAGGGGCGGTTGAAAAACCGGTTCGTCGCCGAGTCTGAAGGTGCCCCAATGGACCACCATGAGTTTTTTGGCGCCCAGCTCCTGGAAGGCCTGTACCGTTTCCTGAGGATTGATATGCGAATCTTGCATGAACCAGCGCGGCTCATAGGCGCCGAGATTGAAAATGGCCAGATCGATCCGGTAGCGCTGCCCTATCTCGGCAAAACCCTTGAAATAGGCCGTATCGCCCGAGAGGTAGATGGTGCGACCGGATGCGGTTTTGATGAGATATGATCCCCACAAGGCCTTATTGGGGCCGATAACGGGATTGCGCATGGTCCAGTGGTTGCTCGGCAGGAAGGTGATCTCAAAAGGCCCGATCGTGACCGAGTCGAGCCAGTCCAGCTCGTCCACCCGCCGCGCGCCGTTTTTTCTGATGAGCTTGCCGTACCCGAGGGGACAGAGAATGCGCGCGCGGTGGTGGAAGGCTTTGAGTGATCGCAGGTCGAGATGGTCGTAATGTCCGTGGGTGATCAGCACAGCATCGATTAAGGGCATCTGTTCCGGCGTGAAGGCCAGTGGGCTGAAATCCTTGACGGCCCGGGACAGGCCATACAGCACCGGGTCTACCAGAAGGCTGACGCCTTTTTCGCGCACGAGCACGCTGGCGTGGTTCAGATAGGTGATGCTGATGGAATTGCGCGAGATGACGTTCTTCCAGTCGATGGATACCGGCGTCACGGTCTCGTTCGCATAGTCGGGCTGAAAGGGATTGTCGGCCAGGAGCCTCCAGCGCAGGAACTCGATCACGCTGATGCGGCGCCTTTCAAAGGGCGTGAAGGGGTTGATGAACCGTCCTTGCCCGTGATGGATCTTGCGTTGAGCCATGTCCCAGAGGCCCATACCTTCTCCGGCCCTTCCTGCAGAGGCCTCAGCAGGCATTGGCCCAGGCCGTTCACCTGCCATGACCATTCCGGCGATTCCCATGATCGCGAACGCAGCTATGATCGCACCCTTTATCAGAACCGGACCCACGGATGTTTTCTAGGGCAAACGGCCATGAAAAGCAAGGTCTCCTCGTGTCCGACCGGGAAAAAGCCTTCGGCGGTCGAAGCAACGTGTCTGGGATCATGCAAGCCAAGCAGCGCCTAGGCTCTGCGCGTCCGCAGGTATTTTTCCACCCGACTTAAGCCTTCCTCGATCTTGTCCACGTCCAGGGCATAGGAGAAGCGCACCCGGTCGGCCGCGCCGAACCACTCACCCAGGTAGGTGATGACTTTGTAGTCGTGGAACATATCCCAGACGAAGTCACGTGGATTTTCGATTTTGGGCAGGACATAGAAGGCCCCTTCGGGCTTCCACAGATCGAGCCCGAGTGCCACCATGCCCGAGTAGATCATGTTGCGGCGCGATTCCCAAATCTTGAGCTGCTCGTCGATATAGCGCTTGGGCACGGTGGTGGCCGTATAGGCCATCTCCTGGGCAATGATGCTGGTATTCATCGAGGTGTGCGATTTCATCTCGATCACCATCTTGACCAACTCATTATCCAGGGACCAGAGATACCCGACGCGCAAGCCCGTCATGGCGAAGGTTTTGGAAAACGAATTGATGGTAACCACATGCGGCCCCTTGATCAGATAGTTCTCCCGCACATAGATCAGGTCCTTGTAGACCTCGTCGGAAAGGATATACACGCCGTGTTTCTCCGTGATCTTCTCGATGGCCTGCAGGGTATCGATGGCCTCGACCCGGCCGGTGGGGTTCGAAGGCGAGTTGATCAGCACGACCTTGCAGTCCTTGACCTTTTTTTCAAAGTCCGCATATACGATGCGGCCCTCCTTGAGGTCGGTGAAGACCGGTTCGAAGCCGGCAAACTCGACCAGGGGAAGGTAGGAATAGTAATAGGGGCGGCACAGCAGGCATTTCGGCTTGCCGCCGCCTTTCTTCCTGTGGATCCAGGCAATGGCCCTTAAGCCCAGGTCGAGGGCTTCGGACGCACCGTTGGTAATGACGAAACTGTCGGCCGTGGAGCGCGGATATTGTTTTGCCAGCGCCTCCCTTAAGTTTTCCTGGCCCTGGACGAGCCCATACCGGAAGTCGTTGTATTCCGGCAGGATGTCGTAGACGGCTTTCGGCGGTGGCAGATCGGGTTGCCCTGAACCGAACGATATGACTCCCTCCCCCCGCACGCCGATAAACATCGCCGGCGTAAGTTTCTTTTTACTGTTCATCCGGAGCGCTCCTGATAATTTTCATGTGACCTCCCGCCGCATTGCATAATTACCCTGCTTCCATACCACAATCAAAGCGCATATGTACAAATTTTCGTTGGTCTGGCGGCGACCCCGGCGCCTGTCCTGGGACCCCCAAGCGCCGTCGCCAGGGAAGGCGGCCATCCGCAAGAGCGCCCGGCGGCGTGCATGACGCGCGAGCACGGACCCGCTTGCTTCTCGCCTGTTTTAAACCTATTTTGATAGCCAAGGAGGTCACTATGGCACTCTATCTCGTGCAGCACGGCTTGAGTCTGGCCAAGGAGGCCGATAGCGAGCGCGGACTTTCGGATGAGGGGCGCGTGGAGGTCGAACGCATTGCCGGCGTGGCCAAGGGCTATGGGATCATGGTCGCCACAATCATGCACAGCGGCAAGAAGCGCGCCCGCCAGACGGCCGAGATCATGGCCGCCTCCTTGAATCCGGCGCAGGGGGTAATTCCGTCAAGCGGCATGGATCCCATGGACGATGTCGAACCCTGGGTCAAAAAGCTGGACAGCATGGAGGAACTTATGCTTGTCGGTCATCTGCCTTTTCTGGAACGGCTCGTCTCCCGCCTGATAACCGGTAAGCCGGAGCCCCTGGTCTTCAAACTGCAGAACGGCGGCATTTTGTGCCTGGACAAGCTTTCCGGTACCTGGGTCATCCGCTGGGCCCTCATGCCGCACATCGGATGACACTCTCCCATGCAGGTGCATGTCGGCACCTCCGGGTGGACCTACGATCATTGGCAGGGACGCTTCTATCCGCCTGGCTGTTCGAAAACGCACCGGCTCGAATACTATGCCGGAAAATTTTCCAGCGTCGAGCTGAACGCCACCTTCTATCGCGCCATGCCGGAGCAGACCTTTGCCCACTGGTATGCAAGGACACCGCCCGGGTTTTGCTGGTCGCTCAAGGCCAGCCGCTACATCACCCATATCAAGCGGATAAAGGACGTCAAGGAACCCCTGGAACGGTTTCTCCGTTCAGTGGCGCCCCTGAAGGAAAAACTGGGCCCGATCCTGTTCCAACTGCCGCCGGGCCTGCGCTTTGATGGAGAGGTATTGTCAGTCTTTTGCCGCGCGCTCCCGACCGACCTCAGGATCGCCCTGGAAGCGCGCCATGCAAGCTGGTGCACGGAAAAGGCGCTAGCGACTCTTGAGAGAAACCATATCGCCTGGTGCATATCCGATACCGCCGGCCGCTACCCGTATCTGGAGACCGCTACCGCCGCGTTCATCTATATCCGGCTGCATGGCTCACGCACGCTCTATGCCTCCGAGTATACCGAGGACGAGCTCTGCGCCTGGGCGCAGAAGATCAAGGCCTGGGGCAAGGAGACTTATGTCTATTTCGATAACGACGCCATGGCCTATGCCCCGCACAATGCCCTGCGCCTGAGCGCGCTGCTAAGGGACACTCCCGGGTGATACGCGGCCGGTGCGGCGGGAGAGGGGCGAGACAATCTGGATGACGCTTTCAGCATGTTCCTTTGGCCGACATGTGGTATGCTCGTCGCGATGGCAACGCAGGTGATGGTAAAACGTTATCGGTGGGCGGTATGATCAGGACCGACTGCCCCGTCACCCCGGCGGTGCGCGTGCTGCGGGAGCACGGAATCGCGTTCACGGCCCACCTTTACCCGTTTGTGGAACACGGCGGCACGCACCATGTGGCCGAATACTTCCATATCTTCGAGCATCGGGTCATCAAGACCCTGATCATGGAGGACGAAAGCAAAAAGCCCTTCATCGTGCTCATGCATGGAGACTGCGAGGTGTCCACCCGGCAGCTCGCCCGGGAGCTGGGCCTGAAACATGTTCAGCCGTGCGAAGAGCGGGATGCACAGCGCTACACCGGCTATCTGGTGGGCGGCATCAGCCCGCTGGGCACCAGAACCAAGCTCCCCGTGCACGCCCAAGCCACCATTTTCGAGCTGGAGCGTATCTTCATCAATGGCGGCAAACGCGGGTTCATGGTGGAGATCGACCCGGCCGCGCTCGATCAGGTCTTTGTCGTAACCAGGGTGCATGCGGCCGTCAGTCAAGGATTGCCGTAGCGTTTTTTTGCTGCTTTTGAGTCTCTTCATGCATGCCCCCGTTCGGGGGAGCGCTGAATAGTTCAACGGTCGGCCGGGCCTGCCTGGGTTCCTTATGGTCTGTTGTTAGACGGCGCTGGAAAACATGCGTTTGAACCCAACGGGCGCCCTGATGCTCTTGCTTACCCGGTATTCGCCCTTATATTCTTCAAAGAAGGAGGAGCATATGCCGAGGGGGGTGCAAACCGAGATCAAGGCCTTGGCCGAGAGCGATCTTAAAGGCATCATCAAGGACAGACAGGGGCCGTACTTTCCGTCGCCGGACGCCTGGGAAGACCAGGTGCTCTACTTTGTGATGCTGGACCGTTTTTCCGACGGCCGGGAAAAAGGGTATAAGGACAATCACGGCAGGATGGTGGCGCGCGGCACATATCCGCCGTTTGCTCTCTCCCAGGCCGGCAATGTCGAGCGCCTAACGTGGGAAACCAAGGGTGGTGGCTGGTGCGGCGGCACGCTCAAGGGCCTGGAAGGCAAGCTGGGATACCTGGCCCGCATGGGCATTACCGCCCTGTGGATCAGCCCGATTTTCAAGCAGGTCTCCTTCCAGCCCACCTATCACGGCTATGGTATTCAGGACTTCCTGGACGTGGATCGGCATTTCGGTCGGCGCCAAGACCTGCAGAAGTTGGTCAAGACGGCCCATACACTTGGCATCCGCGTCATTCTCGATATCATCCTCAATCATAGCGGCAATGTATTTTCCTATTCCGATCCGGGCGGCGGCGCGCCGCTCTATAAGGGGCCTGCCTGGCAATACCGGATATTCGATGTCGCCGGGTTCAATGACCAGGCCGGCAATCCGACCCTGCCGTTTTCTCCGGTGCCGCAAGCCTGGCCGGACGGGGGCATCTGGCCGGCGGAATTCCAAAAGGCGGAGGCCTTTACCCGTAAAGGCTCGATCAAGAATTGGGACTTCGATCCGGAATTCCTGGAGGGCGATTTCGAAGACCTCAAGAACATTCAGCTTGGGGTTGGCCCGGCCGATCATTACCAGGTCTCGCCGGCCTTGAACCATCTCTGCGAGGTGTACAAGTACTGGATGGCAATTGCCGACATTGACGGCTACCGGCTGGATACCGTCAAGCATATGGATATCGGCGCCACGCGTTATTTCGTATCCGTCATCCATGAGTTCGCCCAATTGATCGGCAAGGAGCGGTTCTATATCATCGGCGAGGTCACCGGCGGCCGTACGCGTGCCGTGGAGACGATCAATCTGACCGGCTTGGATGCCGCTTTAGGCGTGGACGATATCCCGGATAAGCTCGAATACCTGGTCAAGGGCTACCGCGACCCTGAAGACTACTTCGCGCTCTTCAGAAATTCCACCCTGGTCGGCAAGGAATCGCACACCTGGTTCCGCAACGCCGTGGTGAACATGTACGACGACCACGACCAGGTCCGCAAAGGCAAGCGCAAGGCGCGCTTCTGCGCGCAGGTGGAAGCCGACAGCAATGGCCCCATCCTGGCGTTGGCCGCCATGGCCATGCAACTGACCACCCTGGGCATCCCCTGCATCTATTACGGCACCGAACAGGGCTTCAACGGCCGGTTCAGCGAGGAAAAGGACGGCAATGACGTTTTTTTACGGGAATGCATGTTCGGGGGCGAGTTCGGGTCTTTCCAGAGCCGGGGCTGCCATTTCTTCATCGAGGACAATCCCCTCTATCAGGAACTCCATAAGATCATCGCGCTCCGCAAGGACATGCTTGCCTTACGCCGCGGCCGGCAGTACCTGCGCGAGATATCCGGGGACGGGGTAACCTTCGGGGTGCCGCATATGCTCGGGGGGCAGATCCGCTCGGTGGTGCCGTGGTCGCGCATCTTCGATAACGATGAGATCATTTGCGCCATCAACACGGATTGCGACGCAACCCGACTGGCCTGGGTGACGATCGACGAGAGCCTGAACATGGTCGGGCAGCACTATACCTGCCTCTATTCCACGGATGCGGGCCAGATCGGCGCACGGATCGATGTGGTGGCCCTGAACGGCAAGGCGGTCCTTTTAAGCGTTCCTCCGGCCGGGTTTGTAATCTATCAGAAAAAGGACTGAGGCCGAAGGGCAAAGGCCCGTGCTCGCGGAGCAAGGCCCGAGGCGTGTCGCCGGCGAAAAGCCTTTACTCGGCCCAGCTCCGGATGCCGCAGCTTTGTTTGCATTGACAGTCCCCACCGTTCTCCCTATACTTCAAACCACTTATATCGATCGCTACGTTAAAATACAAAGGAGGCTTCACTGACATGATTCCATTGAGAAAACCGCTACTGAGAGCACTGAAAACCACCATGGCCTATTCGATGTACATCATCCCGCCGCAAAAGAGTGAGATGATCCATGGGCCGGGCAGCGTGAAAAAGCTCCCCGCCTGGGTCAAGGCCAAGGGGCTGCGCAAGCCGCTGGTCGTCACCGACCCCATGCTGATGGAGATGAAGCTGCTGGACGGCATGTTCGCGGCCTTCGATGGCATCGGCATGCCCTATGCGGTCTATGACGGGGTGCAACCCAACCCCTCGATTAAGAACATCGAGGACGCCTATGCGCTGTACCTGAAGCACGGCTGCGACTGCGTGGTGGGCTTCGGCGGCGGGTCGTCCATGGACTGCGCCAAGGTCGTGGCCGGACGGGTGGTCAAGCCCGCGTTGACCACGGACAAGCTGGGCGGCTACTTCAAGATCATGCTGCCCTTCCCCAAAAGGCTGCCGCGCATCTTCGCCGTGCCGACCACGGCCGGCACCGGGGCCGAGACCACCAGCGCCGCGGTCGTCACCGACCCCCAGAAGAACATCAAGTACGTGGTGAATGACTTCAGCATCCACCCGCATTACATCGCGCTCGACCCCGAGCTGACCCTCGGGCTGCCGCCCTTCTTCACGGCCATCACCGCCATGGACGCACTCTCGCACTCCGTGGAAGGCTATATCGGCGGGGCCCACTGCGCGCTGACCGATGCCTATACGGAGGCGGCGGTCCGGATGATCTTCGATAACGTCGGCAAGGCCATCAAGAACGGTCGCGATATCGAGGCGCGCACGCAGCTCTTGCTGGCCTCGTATTATGCCGGTGTCGTACTCAACCGCGCCTTGACCGGCTATGTGCACCCCTTTGCCCATAAGATCGGCGGCAAGTACCACCTGCCGCACGGACGCGTGATCGGCGCGGTGTTGCCGCTGGTCTTCGAGTTCTACGGCGCCACGGCCCACAAACGTCTGGCCCGGCTGGCCGACGTGATCAACGTGACCACGCCTGATATGAGCGATGCCCAGAAGGCCGCGTCCTTTATCGAGGCCGTCCGCGGCTTCAACCGCACCTACGGCATCGAGGCGACCATCCCTGAGATCAAGGAAGCGGACTTTGCCGAGATAGCGGAATCGATCCACTGGGAATGCATCCCTTATCCCGCACCCAAGATCATGGATGACCAGGATGTCTTTGCCATCTTAAGAAAATTGAAGGGGTGAATCACTGCAGAATCGGAAACTTGAGGCGGCTGCTGAACGACGGATGGTATTCAGCAGCCGCTTGAGCGTTGCGCTGCGCAGGCAGAGCAACTCGCGGCGTCGCACGGTTCACGCAGAGACGCTCGTGCATAGGCCCTCTATCTATCTCAGGCGCTAGCCCTGATAAACGATGCGTCCCTGGCAGATGGTGTAGGCCACGCGGCCTTTGAACTGCAGGCCCAGAAAGGCCGAGTTTTTGGATTTGGAGCGGATGACATCTTCGGTCAGGGTCCAGAGGGCCTCGGGATTTACCAGCGCGATGTCGGCCGGGCCACCCACGCTTAAATGTCCGGCCTCGACGCCTAAGATGCGGGCCGGATTCACCGTGGCGGTGGCGATGAGCTTGAGCAGATCCAGCTTGTGGTCGTAGTGCAGCTTGAGCAGGGCCGGCAGCAGGGTCTGGAGGCCGAGGGTGCCGAAGGGTGCCAGGTCGAAGTCCAGGTCTTTTTCGTCATAGGCGTGCGGGGCGTGGTCACTGGCGATGCAATCGATGATGCCGGCCGACAGGCCGTGAATCAGGGCCATGCGGTCCGATTCCTCGCGCAGCGGCGGGTACATCTTGGCGTTGGTGTCGTAGTCGGCGACGCGCGCTTCGGTCAGGAGCAGGTTGTGCGGGGTGGCGTCGCAGGTGACTCTCACGCCGCGCTCGCGCGCATGACGGATGATGGCCAGGCTGTTGCGGGAAGATACATGCGTGATGTGCAGCGGGATTTTCAGGTCCTCGCAGATGGTCAGATCGCGGGCCACCATGACGTCTTCGGCCAGGCGCGGGATGCCGAGCAGCCCCAGGGAAGAGGACAGGGCGCTCTCATGCATGACCCCCTTGCCGCTTAAAGAGAGGTCCTGGCAATGCACGATCAACGGCAGGCCGAAGGTGGCGGCGTATTCCAGGGCGCGGCGCATCATGGAGGCGCTCTCGATGGGACGCCCGTCGTCCGAGACCGCCACGATGCCGGCGATCTTCATGAGGCCCATTTCGGAGAGTTCCTTGCCCCGCAGTCCTTTGGTGACGGCGCCGGCGGGCAGGATGCGGATCAGGCCGATCTCCTTGACGCGTTCCACGATGTACTGGGTGACGCTGGGATTATCGTTGACCGGGTTGGTATTGGCCATGGCCAGCACGGTCGTGACCCCGCCGGCGGCCGCGGCCAGGCTGCCGGTATAGAGGTCTTCCTTGTATTCATACCCCGGATCGCGCAAGTGCACGTGCATGTCGACGAGCCCCGGCATGGCCCACAGGCCGCGCGCGTCGATGGCGTTCTGCTGATGCGCGTCGTTATGGCCGCCGGGGTAGATGCCGGCGATATGCCCTTTTTCAATCAGGAGGTCGCCGGGGCTGTCCAGGCCGCTGGCCGGGTCGAGAATACGAGCGCCTTTAATCCACATTGGAGCCTCCCAGGCAGAGGTAGAGGAGCGTCATGCGGATGGCCACGCCGTTTTCAACCTGGTTTAAGATGATGGCGCGCGGGCTGTCCGCCGTGTCGTGGTTGATCTCCACCCCGCGGTTCATGGGGCCGGGGTGCATGATGACGGCATGCTTTTTCATGCGCTGCATGCGCTGCTGGTTAAGGCCATAAAAGCTGGCGTATTCGCGGTCGCCGGAGAAGAGGTGTTCGGCGATGCGTTCCTTCTGGACCCTGAGCATCATGATCACATCGGCTGAAGGAATGACCGGATCGAAGGCGGTGGATACCTCCACGCCCCAGGACGCGACGCCCGGCGGCAGCAGTGTCTGCGGGGCGACCAGGGTGACGCGGGCGCCCATCTTGGTCAGGCCGTAGGCGTTCGAGCGCGCCACGCGCGAGTGCCGGATATCTCCCACCATGACGACATGCAGGCCGGTAAGCGTGCCGAAGTGCTCACGCATGGAGTACATATCGAGCAGGGCCTGGGTGGGGTGTTCGTGGAAGCCGTCGCCGGCGTTGAGTACGCTGCAGGGCATGATCCTGGCCAGGCGCGCCACCGTGCCGGCATAGGGATAACGGATCACGATGCAGTCCGGGTTCATGGCCATGATGTTCTTGGCGGCGTCCAGCATGGTCTCGCCCTTTTCAAAGGACGAGCCGCTTTGCGATATGGCCACGGTATCGGCGCTTAAGCGTTTGGCCGCGATCTCGAAGGACAGACGCGTGCGGGTGCTGGCCTCATAGAAGAGCAGCACCACGGTCTTGCCGCGTAGCGTGGGTACCTTTTTGATATCCCTTTGAGAGATCTCCTTGAACGAAGGTGTCATATCGAGGATGGTCTCGATCTCTCCGGCCGCCAAGTCGGCGATCCCGATCAGATCCTTGTGGGGCCAGTTCATCGTTTAACCTCGGATATGAGTACTTCCCCGAGCGCGGTTTCATCTTCGGGGATCAGGATTTTGAGGACCTTATCGGGTGTCAGGCCCACCACCCGGCCGACAAAGTCGGGCTGGATGGGCAGCTCGCGGCCGCCGCGGTCGAAGAGCGTGAGCAGGTAGATGCGGCGCGGGCGGCCCAGATCGATGATGTGTTCGATGGCGGCGCGCACGGTGCGGCCGGTATTGATCACGTCGTCCACCAGGATCACGATCTTGTTGCTCACATCGAAGGGGATCTCGGTGGGCCTCACCTCGGGATATAAGCGCTTGGAGAGATCGTCGCGGTATAGGGCGATGTCCAGGACGCCCAACGGCAGGGATGCGCCGGTTTTGGCTTCCAGGAGCCTGACCAGGTGCCGGGCGATATATTCGCCGCCGCTGCGGATGCCGATAAAGACGACATCATCCCACCTCGTGAAGCGTTGTGTCAGTCCACGCACCAGCTTTCTCAGGAGGGTCTGGATCTCCCTGGGATTGAGGGTTTGCGTCGTCATGAACCGCTCCTATTTGACCAGGTGTCCGATGCGCGCCAGGCGGTTGAGCATGTTGCCGTGTTCATAGGAGAAGTAGATAATCAGCGCCTTGCCCTTGATGTTTTCGACGGGCAGCTGTCCCCAAAAGCGGCTGTCATAGCTCTGGTCGCGGTTGTCGCCCATGGCGAAGACATATCCCTTCTGGATCACCACTTCAGGCATGTTGTCGCGCATGCGTCCCTGGCCTTCGGTGACGATGTAGGGATCGGTATACTTTTCATGCCCGGTCGTAAACACCTTTCCGTTCACATACACCTTTTTGTCGCGTACGGCGATGGTATCGCCGGGCAGGCCGATGACGCGCTTGACAAAGTCAATGGAGGTGTTGTTGGGGAAGGAAAAGATGATCACGTCACCGCGGTTGGGTACGATATCCTTGCCCCAGAGTTTATGGGTGGTGAAGGGGATGGTCATGCCATAATTGTACTTGGTGGCCAGGATATGATCCCCCTTCAGGAGGGTGTCCTCCATCGATGAAGACGGGATGCGGTAGGCCTGCAGGAGAAACGCCCGAATGATCAGCGCCAGGATCAGGGCAATGATCAGGGCTTCGGTCCATTCCCGCACGGCGCCCTTGTTCTGGCGCGTTTGATCCGTATCCTTTGGTGAAACCACATCCAATTCGGCGGTACGCGGTTTGTTCAACGCTTCACTCCTTTTTCGGCTCTTTACCATTGATCAGGGCGCCGATGCGATCCAGACGCGGCGCGTGATTTTGCCCATCCCAAGAGAAGTAGATGATCAGCGCTTTGCCCTTGATGTTTTCGACGGGCAGCTGCCCCCAGAACCGGCTGTCGTAGCTCTTGTCACGGTTGTCGCCCATGACGAAGACATGACCCGGTTCGATCACGATGGGACCCAGGTTGTCGCGGGCCTGGTTGGGTCCGTCGCTCAGGAGGAAAGCGTCCGTAAACTTTTCGTGCCCGTTCAGATATTCCTTGCCGCCTATGAGCACGCGTTTGTTCTTGATCTGCAGCGTATCGCCGGGCAGGCCGATGACGCGCTTGACGAAGTCCAGGGATGGTTCCTTGGGGAAGGTGAAGATGACCACATCACCCCGCTGCGGGACGATATCCTTACCCCAGATCTTATAGGTCGTGAAGGGGACGGTCATGCCGTAGGAAAACTTGGTGGCCATGATATGATCGCCCTTCAGGAGCGTATCCTCCATGGACTGGGACGGGATTTTGTAGGGATGCAGAATGAAGGCCCGGATGAAAAGGGCCAGCACCAAAGCGATGACCAGGATCTCGATCCATTCCCGGCCGGTGCTTTTGGTCGTGAGGCTTTTCATTCTCTCCCTCCTTGATTACTCCCCATTCATCCCAGGATCACCACTTTCTATCCAACGGATGGTCATCCCTTGTCAAGGGTTTAAGCTCCCTCAGGTCGCTTGATGTATCTCGGGCGCCTTTTGCGGCGTTACAGGACGGTGTAACCCTTGACGCGCAGGTATGCCTTCACCTCGCGGATGCTTAAGATCCGGAAATGAAAGACCGAAGCGGCCAGGACGATCTGGGCTCCGCCTTCAGCCACGGCTCGGTGAAAATCCTCAAGCTTGCCGGCCCCGCCCGAGGCGACCACGGGGAGCTGCACGGACTGGGAGACGGCCCGCGTGAACTCGATATCGAAGCCCTGCTGGGTGCCGTCGCCGTCCATGCTGGTAGGCAGCAGGCAGCCGGCCCCGAGTTCCTGGCAGCGTGAGGCCCAGGCGATGGCGTCCTGGCCGATGGGCTGCTTGCCGCCGGAGACGACCAGTTCGAAGCCTGAGGGCATGGCAGGGTTGCGGCGGGCATCGATGGCGACCGTGATGCTGGCCGGACCGAATTTGCGGGCCGCCTCGCGCACCAGCTCAGGATTTTTCACCGCGGCCGTGTTGATCGAGACCTTGCTGGCGCCGGCGGACAATACGAGATCGATATCCTCCAGCGAGGAGATTCCTCCCCCCACGGTCAAAGGGATCGAGATCACGGCCGCGACGTTTTTGACCCATTCCAATCTGGTCTTGCGGTTTTCAAGCGTGGCCGCGATATCGAGTATGGCCAGCTCATCGGCGCCTTCTGACTGATAAAATCGGGCATGTTCCACCGGGTCTCCGGCCTCGCGCAGATCGACGAAATGGACGCCTTTCACCACCCGGCCGTCCTTCATGTCAAGGCATGGCATGATTCTGATCGGTTCCATAGAGACTCCTTTCACGCATGGCATCGTGCCTGTTCGACTGCACAATTTGTGTCTATATGCAAACACAGAACAGCCGGGAAGTGCAACGTATTTCACACGGCATGCCTCCTCCCATATGTTGTAACGGGCCGACTGAGCCTGCGCATGATGCTTGTCATTGACAGCGGACAGTGAGGGTCCTACTCTGATGAGAGAGGCCAGAGACCTCAAGGGGGTACTATGGAAAACCGGGCAGAGATCGAAGCGTTACTCAAAGAGTTGTTCGCCTCCCAGCAGTTCGCCGTGCTGGCGACCCAGGATAAGGGACAGCCGTATGTGAGCCTGATGGCCTTCGCCCACACCGAGGATCTGGAGGGCCTGATAGTTGCCACGGACCGCGGCACGCGCAAATTCACCAACCTCCTGTCCAATACCCGCGTGGCCGTGATGATCGACAACCGCTCCAACAGGGGAACGGATACCGAGACGGCCACGGCGGTAACGATCCTGGGGCAGGCTCTGGAACTCAGCGGGGAGGAGCGGGAACGGCACCTGGCGGCCTATGTGCGCAAGTACCCGCACTTAAGCGCGTTCGCCCGTTCTCAGAAATGCGCGCTGATCCGTATCGCCGTGGAATCGTATTATGTGGTCAGTGGTTTGTATGACGTGCGCGAGCTGCATTTCAAGGCTTGACGGGCAGACCATGATCCGGCGGTGCACGGCTGAAGATTTCGAGGCCATCTACGCCATTATCAATGACGCGGCCCAAGCCTACAAGGGCATTATCCCGGACGACCGCTGGCATGAACCCTATATGTCCCGCGCGGAGCTGGCCCAAGAGATAGCGGCCGGCGTGGTGTTCTGGGGGTATGAAGAGCAGGGCGCGCTGATCGGGGTCATGGGCATCCAGGACGTGCGGGACGTGACCCTGATGCGGCATGCCTATGTGCGCACGACCAGGCGGCGCGGCGGTATCGGAAGCGCGCTCCTTGAAGCGCTGCTCACGAAGACCTCCCGGCCGGTCTTGATCGGCACCTGGGCCGCGGCCGATTGGGCCGTGCGCTTCTATGAACGCCATGGATTCCGGCTCGTAACGCCAGAGGAAAAAAACCTGCTCCTGAAAAAATACTGGTTTATCCCTGAACGTCAGATCGAGACCTCGGTGGTGCTCGCCGATCAGAAAGGCCTTGAGCTTCTTCGGCCGGCATGAGATATACCGGCGCTTAAGGAGAGTATAAGGATATGTTCTTACCCATCGGCGACACCCCCAACCAGCCGGGGTATACCCCCTGGATGACCTGGCTGCTGATTGCGGCCAATGTGGCGGTCTATCTCTTGATCACCGTGCCGCTTTCGACCCAGGGCGTTGATCTGAATGACCCGCAGGTGCGGGAATTCATCCGTTTGATGGCGCCTAATCTCCCGGATGGCATGAGCGTGCGGCAGTTCATTTCGCAGATAAGCGCCTACGACCTCTTTACCTTCATGCACGGGTATAAACCCGGCGCGCCCTCGGTGGCGGACCTGTTCACGGCCATGTTCCTGCACGGGGGCTTCCTGCACCTCTTCGGCAACATGCTCTTCCTCTGGATCTACGGCGACAATATCGAGTACCGTCTGGGCCGGATAGGCTTTCTGGCGGCGTATCTTTTCACGGGCGTGGTCGCGACCTTGGTGTTCGCTTTCTTCGCCGGGTATTCGTTGACCCCGATGGTGGGGGCCTCCGGCGCCATCTCGGGCGTGCTGGGCATGTATTTCATCCTCTATCCCAAGAACCGGATCAAGGTTTTCGTGCTGCTCTTCCCCTTCTTCATGAACACCATCCTGGTGCCCGCGCGGCTGGTGCTGGCTATTTTCATCGTCATCGACAACCTGTTGCCCTGGATGGTCGGCGCGTCATCGGGCGTGGCCCACGGCGCCCATATCGGCGGCTTTTTCGCCGGCCTCGCCATTGCCTGGATCGGCGAACAGGTCGTATGGCAGAGGCCCTGGAAGGATAGCTACTGGCGCATGGGCTTAAGCCCCGCCCGGAAGACATCGCCGGATGGAGGCGTACCGGGAGCGCCGCTTACTGATCTGCGCGCGGCCCTCCACCAAAACGCTCCGGCACAGGCGCTGGAGGCCATCGCTAAGCTTGACCGTAAAGACCTGGCCGCCATCGCTCCGGCCGAATGCGTTACCCTGGCCGAATGGCTGGAGGATGGCGGCCACCCGATTGCCGCCACGCACCTGCTCAAGGGCTGCCTTGCGCGCCACGGCCAGGCGCAGGACCTGGCGGATGTCTATCTCATGCTGGGGTTGATGCGCCTGAAGCAGGGCCAGCCGGCCGCGGCCTATCAGTATCTCTTGAGCGTCTTCGACCACAACCCCAGCGAGCAGACGCTGCAGCGCGCCCGCGAGGCTTTGACGCGCATCAATATCTACCGTAGCGCCGGGAAGGGAATTGGGAGGGCTTAAGTCTTGAACGACATGGTGGGGGATGCCTTGGAGCGAGCCCTGGTTCAGGCCTTGGGTATCTACGAGCACGCCGTGCGCTACCTGCATCCGCCCCAGATCGCGGACCTGCAAGAAAGGCTCAAACCGCATGTGGTGGCCCTTGAGCAGGCTTTGGAGCAGGCTGAGAACGCCCCAGGTCTGTCGGCGGAATTCCTTCAAGGCATGCACCTGATCTTTGAAGCGCTGTGTCTCTTCCTGGATATCGGCCAGAGGGTGCAGGCCTTAGCGTTCATCCTCAAGTCGCTACGCAAAGGCAGTCAGGCCCTGGAAACCCTCTACCCCTTAAGGCACGCCTATCCGGCGCTGGGCGATGTGTTCCTGGAAAAATCCGTGCTGGGCCGCAAGGCCGATCTGGACCCGGTGGTGCCGCCACAGGCCACGGTCGGACTGATCCATTACAGCCCGGATGATGACCCCTACGCCAGAGGGAGCTACAGTCTCTATGTCCCGGAATCCTATGATGGGAGCAGTCCCTGGCCGTTGGTGGTGGCCTTGCACGGCGGCTACGGCCATGGACGTGATTTTTTATGGATGTGGCTCAAGGAGTCCAAGAGCAGGCGCTTTCTGCTCTTGGCGCCCTCCTCCAGGCTTCAGACCTGGAATATCGTGAAACCGGACTATGATTACGCAACCCTGCTCTCAGCGCTGGAAAGGATACACAATGCCTGGAATGTCGACCCCGACCGCATGCTGCTGACCGGCTTATCGGACGGTGCCACCTATGCGTTGGCCTGCGGACTGACGGGAAATTCTCCGTTTTCGGCCTTAGCGCCCATCGCGGGGGTGCTGCCGCCCATGGGGCTCAAGCCGGCCCGAGGCAAGCGCGTATTCTGGGTGCATGGCCGGCATGACTGGATGTTTCCGGTGCGCCAGGCCAGGCAGGACTACGAGCAGCTGCAAAACGCCGGCGCCGAGATCACCTTCAAGGAGATCGAGGATCTCTCGCACACCTATCCCCGCGAACAGAACGCCGCCATCCTGGAATGGTTCGACCCGACCCTGGCGCTGGGGCCTGCGCCTTCTTGAGCGATCGCCCGCCGGGAGGGGCTCATCTGTCCATGAAATATTCCGATAGAAAAACCACGGAACAGAGAAGGATATAAGCTATGCGGACCTATCTGATCACGGCTTTGATGCTGGGTTTGAGCAATATTTTCATGACCTTTGCCTGGTACGGGCACTTGCGTAATCTCGCGCATAGGCCCTGGATCCTGGCGGCGCTGATCAGCTGGGGTATCGCCCTGTTTGAGTACCTCATCCAGGTGCCGGCCAACCGCATCGGGCACCAGGTGATGAACGTGGGCCAGCTCAAGATCATGCAGGAGGTCATCACCCTCTCGGTCTTCGTGCCCTTTTCGATCCTGTATCTAAAGGAAGAACCCAGCTGGGACTATGTGTGGGCCGGGGGGTGTCTCCTGGGCGCGGTGTTCTTCCTGTTCCGCGGCAAATTCCTGGGAGCTTAAGCGCCGTCCAGCGATGAATGCTCGTGTTCGCCGAACCAGGCCTGGGGATTGGTCAGAAAGAGCTGCATGTCCACCAGAGACGCGTGGTGGCCGCGTTCCTCGCCGATGATCTGGGTGAGGAACGCCTTTTCTTGCAGATCTTGGGCGCGCTTCAGACGATCTTCATAGAAGGCGATTGATTCCAGCTCGAGATCGATGCCCAATTTCAGGACATCGAGGTCCGAGGCCGCAGCCCTGATCAGGTTCTTATGCTCCCGCTTCATCTTGTCGAAGATGGCATTGACCTCGTTTTTTTCCACGGTCAGGGTCTTCCATTCCTCGTTCCAGGACTGGTTGGTCTTCAACCGCGCGGCGATCAGGCGGATACGGTCCATATGCACGAGCTCTTCGCGCATGAGGGCGTCCAGCATCTCGCGGCCCAACGTGCTCTGAACGTCCCGGAGGGCCTTTTCATAGTAGGCCCTGCCCTTCTCTTCCAGGTTCAGCGCCGCCTCCAGCATGGTCATGGAACTGTGTGCGCGCTCGTCCATACACACCTCCTTATCAGGTAAAGGTTACGAAGTGTTCCTTTTTCGCCCGACAGATCGGACATACCTCCGGCAGAATGCCGTCCGATACATAGCCGCAAAAGTCACAGACATAGTAAGTCGTATCGCGTTCTTCGATAGTATGATCGATGGCCTCTTTATAGAGCTTGGCGTGGATCTCCTCGGCGTCGCGCGATTGGCTGAAATACATGGATGCCGCCCGGTCGCCGACGGTCGTAGCGCGCTTGATGAAATCGTCATAGGCAACCTGGGCGACTCGGGTCTCGCTCTCGAAGCTGGTCTTGAGGTTTTCTTCGGTGCTCTGGATCTCCTTGAGCAGCTTCAAGGCGCGCTTGGCGTGCAGCTCCTCGGAGAAGGCGATCACCCGGAAAAGCTTGGCCAACTGGGGAAACCCTTCCTCGGCGGCCTTGTCGGCATAGACCTTCAAGCGCAGTGTGGCCTTTGATTCTCCGGTATAGGCCTGAAAGAGGGCGTTTCTGATGGTTTCATCCATGGGCTTTTTATCCTTTTAAAAGATCAGGCCCCCGCCCCCTGACCTTACGGGATGACGGGGGGTTGTGCTTGGGTTTATTATAGCGGGTTGAAGTCGCTCTTGCTGGCGCCGCAAACCGGGCAGCTCCAGTCTTCCGGCAGCTTCTCGAAGGGTGTCCCGGCCGGGATATTGCCCTCCGGATCGCCTTTTTCAGGATCGTAGATGTATCCGCAAACACTACATTCATACTTCTGCATAGTCGTCTCCTTTTTCACAGGTTCGGATATGGTCGGTTCGCCTTTGTAGGTGGGCGCGTTCTTGGAGGCCTTGCCCTTCTTGACGTCCTGATAGTAGGCGTAGGTCAGGGGGGTGCCTTTCTTCAAGACCTTGGAGGCCAGCACCTCGACGATGAAGACCGTGTGGGTACCGGCGTCGGCGCTGCCGATGACCTTGCCTTCCATATAGGACAAGGCGTTCTCCGTTACGCAGGGGCTCCCCGTGAGCCCGGTTGTGTAGGCGGCCTGGGGGAGCTTGTCGATATCCCGGCCGGATTTGAATCCGAAGAGGCCGATGAAGGGCATGGGGGTTTGCTCTTCCAGGGTTGAGATCGCCAGGACCTTGCTGGCCATGATGTAGTCATGCGTCAGGTTGTCCTTATTGATGCTCACCGCCACCTTGGCCGGTTTGTTGCTGACCTGAAACACCGTGTTGGCGATCTGGCCGTTCATTTTGCCATCCTTGATCGACGTGATGACATAGAGCCCGTAACTGATGTCGTAAAAGGCCTTGGTATCGAGTTCGGCTTCCATTATACGGCAACCTCCTTGAGTCTGTGGGCGACCTTCAGCCCCAGGGCATGGCATTGGGCGAGGACCTCGGTGTTGGGGACATACTGGGCCTTGACCGGTTCATGGACGATCTCGACCTTCATCTCGTTCAGGATATCATTCAACTGCCCCGTGGATTCGCCGCTCCAGCCGTAGGAGCCGAAGGCCGCGCCCACCAGGTTTTTGGGGCGCAGGCCCTTGAGATAGGTCAGCACGTCCGCCATGGTGGGAAAGATGTTATTGTTCAGGGTCGGAGAACCAACCACTAAGGCCCCGGCATCGAGGATCTCGCAGGCCACGTCGCTGCGATGGAAGGCTGCCATGGACATGACTTTCACCGGTGCCCCGCCTTCCCGCAGGCCTTCCTCCACGGCGCGGGCCATGCGTTCGGTGCTGTGCCACATGGTGTCGTACAACACGATGGCCTTGCGCGAGGGTTTCTGTTCGGCCCAGGCACGGTACTTGTCGAGGATGTCCGACAAGTTCTTGCGCCATATCGGTCCATGGTCCGGGGCGATGATGTCGATGGCCAGCCCCGTGGCCTTGAGCTTATCGAGCAGCGTGATGATAATCTGGGTATAGGGCAACAGGATATTGGCGAAATAGGTGGCGGACTCGTAGTCAATGATGCCCATATCCAACTCATCTACGAACCGTTCCTCGCTGGCCAGATGCATGCCGAAGCCGTCCTGGGAAAAGAGCAGGCGTTCCTCCTTGAGGTAACTGAACATGGAGTCCGGCCAGTGCAGCATGCGCGTTTCCGTGAAGGCCAAGGTCTTATTGCCGAGGCTCAGTTCATCCCCGGTCTTCAAGGGGATGATCTCCTGCGGCAAGGCGAAGTGCTGCTTGAGGGCCTTGGCGCCCATAACCGAGGCAAAGACCTTTTCGGGCTGCACCGCCTGGATGATTTCCGACAGGCATCCGGAATGGTCCATCTCGGTATGGTTGGATACGATGTAAGCGATATCCTTAGGATTGATCACGGAGCTGATGCGCTCCAGCAGCTCACTTTTGAAAGGGGCCTTGACCGTATCGATCAGGGTCGGTTTGTCGGCCAGGATGAGATAGGCGTTATAGGTGCTGCCGCGGTGGGTTGAATAACCGTGAAATTCTCGGATGTTCCAATCGATGGCGCCCACCCAATAGACGCTCTCGCTGACTTTGACGGCCTTGAAGATTGCCATGGGTCTTTCCTTATAATCCGTTAGGCGGTTGCGAGCTTTTCGCTCAGGCTGACCAGATGCTTCATCTCCTCGGAGATGATCTTCTCGACGGTTGACTGACCGAGCGTCTCGGGCACCAGCCGCTTGATGCCGGTGTAAAAGGCGATCGAATTCTTTTCGGCCTCGATAGCCAGGGTCAGGACGTCCTTGAGCGTCGTGGAGGCCGTCAGCGTGGCGCACAGGTCTTTCTTGACGTCAAAGACCTTGCCTTCGGTAAAGGACTTGATATAGGCCACGGCCATCTCGTCCGGGTCATAGCCCTGGTAGTCGTTTGAAAGGATCTTGGAACGCATGGAGGCAAACAGCTTCTCGTGTCCGACTTCCATTTTGGACAGGCCCGCGAGCATCTCCTTGATGCCTGTCTCCTTGAACAAGGTGGCGGCCTTCTCATAGAAGCGCGCCCCCTGGCGCTCGATCTCCTCGGCCATCTCAAAAATCTCATCCGCATTGAAATACAGCTTCATAATCGGTACCTCTCTTTAGTATTTGCTTGGTAGGCTTGGCCGGCGCTACCGCTTCCCTCATCATACAGAGCCTGCCATCCGGTAGCAAGAGGCAAGTGGTGAAAAACCTCCCGGTTGGTGTCTATGATGAAGGCACGGATTCTCGTTCAGGTCTGGGCCGTAGGCGGGGTAAAGACCCGCTGCGCCAGTTCACGGTCCAGCATCAGAATCCCCTGGCCGGCCTCGCCGATCAGTTTCAACTGCTGCGCCAGCGCGTCCGCATTGGCCTCTTCTTCCACCTGCTCGTTCACGAACCATTGCAGGAAGTTGTTGGTGGCGTGGTCCTTTTCCTTGATCGCCAAGTCGACCAGGGCGTTGATCAGGCCCGTCACTTTCTGTTCATGTTTATAGGTTTCCTGGAAGACGGCCAGGGCCGATTTCCAGGTCACCGGCGGGGAGTCGATGGCCGTTAACACGACGTGTCCGCCCCGGTCGAGCACATAGGCGGAAAACTTGTCGGCATGGGTGAATTCCTCCATGGCCTGCACGCGCATCCAGGTGGCGAACCCCTTGAGGTTCAAGGCCTGGAAATGGGCGCTCATCGACAGATAGAGATAGGCCGAATAGAGCTCGGCATTGATCTGTTGGTTGAGAGCTTTCTCCACGTTTTTCTTCAACATATTTTTCTCCTAGGCCTTCCAGAGGCCATGCAGATTACAGTACGCCCTGACCGTGTACTGTGCGGCCTCGACACGGAAGACGGCTTCGGGCGCCTCGCCTGGCTGAAGAAACTGCACGTATGTTTTGTCATCGGCCAAGAGTTCGATCCATTCGATGTAGTGTTTCTCCTCCATGGGGTGCGCTACGGATCCGACGCTCACCTTGATGGCCTGCGGCATCTTTTCGATTACCGGCACGTGTTTTTCCTTGGAGGCGTCCACCGTGTTTTCCACGACGAGCCGCATGGGTTGGTGGCAGCAGACCAGTTCGCCTTTGCCGGCATGCAGTACCTCCACGATATTGCCGCACAGCTCGCATTTATAAATTTCCAGACGTTTCGTCATCGAAGAACCTCCTTGTCTGTCGGTTTAAGAACGACGTGTAGTAGTAATCATTCCTAATAGAGATATAAGCCGCTGATGTCAAGGGCTATTTAATAGGGGTCTATGCGTGGGATGGACCGGTGAGTAATCAGGTGCACAGGCGTGACCACAAGTCATCATCCGTGGAGCGTTTTACGCTGAGCGCCATGCGATCCTTGGACGGGTCGAAGCGCGTCACGGTTCCGAAGACCGTGATCTGGTTGGTATGAAAATAGACCAGGGCCTGATTGTTTTCCAGCACGGAACCCGATTTATGTTCGAATCCTTTGAGCGCCTTGATATTGGTGAAGCAGATGCCGCCTAAGCTGATATTTTTCACCTGGGCGCGTTCGAAGATATCGCCGTCGGTCGTGCCGATCTGCAGCAGGACCATGTCATTGAATTCCTTGCGCGGAAAGCCCCTTTTCTCCGAGGATAGCTCCATATGCATACCTCCCCCCACGGTTATATCGTCATGCAGACTAATGATAATCTTTGGGCGGCGCTTTGCAAGTGCCGGCGGATTATGCGTCCGGAGGGTGAACCTTTTTCACGATCGCATCCGCCGCCCGGATGCCGTCAACGGCCGAGCTGACAATGCCGCCGGAGTAGCCCGCGCCTTCGCCGACAGGGAAGAGTCCCGGCTGGTTGATCGCTTCATAGCATGCGTCACGCGTGATCCTGACCGGTGAGGATGTGCGTGTCTCCACGCCCATCAGTACTCCTTCACGGGTGATGAATCCGTGCATGCGGGAATCGAAGACGCGCAGGGCAAGTTTAAGCTCATCCGTAAGCCAGGCCGGCAGATATGTGTGCAAGGCCGCGCTTAAGCCCGGCCGGTAGGAGGAAATCGGAAGATCGGTGTCGAGCCTGTCATCCAGAAACGAGGTGATGCGCTGGGCCGGGGCCGTGAAACCTTTCCCACCGGCCGTGAAGGCTCCTGACTCAAGACAGCGCTGCCACTCGATGCCGGCCAGGGGATGATCGGGCAGGTCGGTTGGGCTCACACTGACAACCAGGGCGGCATTGGAAAACGCGGAGTCGCGAGCCGAGTAACTCATGCCGTTGATACACAGGCGGTCCTGTTCCGATGAGGCATTGATCACCTCGCCCCCGGGACACATGCAGAAGGTATAGACGCCGCGGCCCGCGGCGCGATGGTTGAAGGTCAGGGCGTATTCGGCGCTCGGCAGAAGCTTTCCGTCCGCCAACGGCCCGTACTGGATGGCGTTGATCAATGCGCGCGGGTGTTCGATCCGTAACCCCACGGCAAATCCCTTTTTTTCCAGGGTAATGCCCTTGGCCGAAAGCAGCGCGTACATATCCCGCGCCGAGTGTCCGGTGGCCAGCACCACGGCCGCGGCGCGGTAGGCTTCTCCGCCCTGCGTCAGTACCCCACGCGCCATCCCGTGTTCGATCAAAAAGTCCGTGACCTTGGTATGTAACGCGATCTTCGAACCACAAGCGCTTATGCGTTCGCGGATGCGGCGCAGAATAGCTACCAGACGGTCGGTGCCCAGATGGGGTTTTTGCTCATATAAAATTGTTTCCGGCGCCCCGCTCGCGACCATGGTCTGGAAGAACCAGGCCGTCTCGGGCTTGTGGATGCGGGTGGTGAGCTTGCCGTCCGAATAGGTCCCGGCGCCGCCTTCGCCGAACAGGACATTGCTCTCGGGATTCAAGATGCCGGAAGATTTGAGGGCTTGGATATCATGAAGCCGTTCCTCCACCGGCGCGCCACGTTCCAGAATGGTGACCGTTGCACCGGCCTCGATCAGGCGTAAGGCGCAGAAGAGTCCGGCCGGACCGGCGCCAACAATAATGACCTCCAGTCCGGAAGGTCGAATGATCGTTGCCGGCGCTTTAGGCGCGGGGTTAAAAGGACTGACCTCTTTATGCTTAAGCAAGGCTTGTGCGACATCTCGCGGGATCTCGGCCAGGATTTTATAGCGATAGACGATGCGGCGCTTGCGGCGGGCATCCAGCGATTTTTTGAGGATGCTGACCTCTGTGGGAGCTACGATACCGTAGCGGACAGCGATCTTGGCTCCCAAACACGCTTCGTCCTCGAAGGGGGAAAGCGTGATGTCATCAAAGACCAGTTTCACTTACCCCTGCCTCGCCATCCAACCGGGCGTTTCACCCGCAATGCTTCACATAGATGATTTTGCTGTCGCCCGGGGCGTAGAAATCCTTCAGCTGGGCCTCGGCCTCATAACCGCAGCTTTCATAAAACCGTTGGGTCGGCTGGTAGAGTTCGCGCGCCGAGGTTTCAATATAGATGCGTCTTCCTCCCACTGCGTGGATGCGCTTTTCGGTGTGTCTCAGCAACACCCGGCCCAGACCTTGCTGCTGGCGGGTCTTGTCCACCGCGATCCAATACAGGTCATAGCTGCCACGCGTGCACGCAATCGGGCCGTAGCAGGTATATCCGTGCAAGCCACCGGAGTCTTGTGCAAATACGAAATGATACCCGGAGTCCGTCCCCTGTTCCAGATGGGCCTGGACGAGTTCAACGGCCATGTCAACTTCATCGGGATAGAAGAAGCCCGTGGAGTCCACGATACGCCTGACCTCATCGCGGTCCGTGGGCAGGACCTGATAGCGGAAGGTCATGCCAAGGACTCTCGGCCCAGCGTATCTTCCAGGATTCTTTGCACCATATCCGCATAGGTCAGGCCGGATTTCTCGCACGCGACCGGAAAGCCGCTGCCTGATGTTATGCAGGGGTTGGCGTTGATCTCCAGGACGAACGGTTGACCATACTCGTCCACCCGGAAATCGACTCGCGCGTATCCGCGCAGGTGAAACAGATTCCAGCATTGCTTGGAGACGGCCTGAAGTCTTGTCACCAGATCCCTATCAGAGGCCGGCAGATCAAAGGTGCGCTGCGTCCCCTCCCATTCAAGGGTGCCTTCCACCCACTTGGCATTATAATCCATGATTTTGGGCACGCCTTCGGGATAATCAAAATTCATTTCGGCCGGCGGCATGGTATCGACGCCTCCCGGACGGCCCAGCAGCGACAGATTGAATTCCCGGCCGTCGATATAGCGTTCGGCGAAACAGGCCTTGCCCAACAGGCGCTGCCTTTCCCGCACCAAGTCCGCCAACTCTTCCCTGGCCTCCACGGTGACGATGGCCGTGGCGTCCAGCCCCACCGAGGCCTCCTCGCAGATCGGTTTGATGATATAGCGTCCCGGAAAGGCCGGCATGCTCATGGGCGGATTTTCCAGGGCCAGCCATTCAGCCGTAGGCACCTGCCCCATGGACATCCACTTCTTGGCCAGCACCTTGTGGGTGGTGATGAAGAGGGCGTCCGTGGTGGCGCCGGTATAGGGGATACGCAGATGGTCGTAAAAGGCCGGAGCCAGATGCTGCAGCTGGCTGTCACCGTCCACGGCCTCGACCAGATTGAAAATGCAGTAGGGATTGATCTCGCCCAGGGACTGCTTCATCTCCATCAGATTAGGGTTGAAGGTCAGCACCGCGGGCTTATAACCCAAGGTGTTGAGATTTTCAACGATCTCTTCCACCTGGTCCAAGACATCGCGTTCATCGGCGCTGGAGTGGTCGGTTACCGAGTTGTGGATGATGGCGATGGTCTTGGGCGTTGCCATGTCACGTCACCTTTCGCGCCGGCTCCAACCTTTGCAGGGCGGATTCCATGATTTCGTCAATGAGTTGCTGGTAGGTGATACCTAAGAGCGAACAAATAATCGGCAGGTCGGAATGCACGGGATTCAAGCCCGCCAGCGGATTGACCTCGATGAAGTTCGGCACGCCCGCGGCATCCATGCGGATGTCGACGCGGCCGCCATCCCGGCAGCCTAATCCCTTCCAGGCCCGCAATGCGAGGTCCTGGCATTGTTCGAGCACCTTAGGTTCCGGAATGCGGTAGTGCACGATCTCTTCGTAGTTAGCCTTGGTATGATACGAATAAATCCGATCATGATCCATCACCTCTTTAAATACCATCTCCATGACGCCGATGCAACGGCTTTTGCTATCCGTACCGACCAGACCGACCGTGAATTCGCGTCCCGGCAGGTAGGTCTCGACCAGCACGGGCTGGTTGAATTCAGCGAGCAGCTTGAGGCAGACCACTTTCAGTTCGGCGTGCGAGGATATCTTGGAGCGTGCGCTGATGCCTTTACCGGTCCCTTCGGCCACGGGTTTGGCAAAGAGCGGCAAGGGCAGGTCGATGCCATCGATTTCCTCAGGCTTCCTCACCACCGCGAAATCGGCGGTGGTGATACCCAAGCCGCGCACGATCTGTTTGGTCATGCCCTTGTGCAGGGTCAGGGCCAGGACGAGAGGATCTGAAAAGGTATACGGTATGCGGTAGGCATCCAGCAGGGCCGGGACTAAGGCCTCGCGGCCGATGCCATAGAGCCCTTCGGCGATATTGAAGACCAGGTCCCACCGATCGCCTTGGGCCAGACGGGCCACGAGCTGTCTGGCATGCCCGATGCGATCGGTTTCGTAACCGCTTTTTGTAAGGCACGCTTCCAAGGCCTCGATTGTATCGCGGCGGTCGAACTCGGCCGTTTCTTCCAGGCTGAAACCTTCCTTGAGGTAATCATCTCTCAGATCATAGGCGAGCCCGATCAGCAAACGCTTCATGCCACCCTAGGCTTGGGCGTCAGGATAACGAAAGAGCCTGCCCTCAAAGTTTTTCAGGATGATCTGTCCGTGCTGTACGCCCTGGAAATACTCGGGCAGGAGCGGAATCTTGCCGCCGCCGCCGGGCGCGTCCACGACATAGTGCGGCACCGCGTAACCGGACGTATGTCCGCGCAGGCCCTGGATCATATCGATGCCGCACTGCACCGGGGTGCGGAAATGTCCTGAGCCCATGATCGGATCGCACTGATAGAGGTAGTAGGGCCGCACGCGGATCTTCAGGAGACCCTGGAACAAACTGGTGAGCGTGGCGACATCATCGTTGATGCCCTTGAGCAGGACGGTCTGGCTGCCGAGCGGCACGCCGGCGTCGGCCAGCTGGTTGCAGGCCGCGGAAGTCTCCGGGGTCAACTCATCCGGGTGGGTGAAGTGGATCGAAATCCATAACGGCTGATGCTTCTTCAAGGTCTTCAGCAATTTGGATGTGATGCGCTGCGGCAGGACCGCCGGCACCTTGGTTCCGATGCGCACCATCTCCACGTGCGGAATAGCCTTGATGCGGGTGAGCAGGTAGTCCAGTTGGCTGTCCATCAGGGTCAAGGGGTCGCCGCCCGAAAGCAGCACGTCGCGCACGCTGGGCGTGCGTTCGATATAGGCGATGGCCTGGTCCCACTGCTTGACGCTGACGCGGAACTTGGTGGTGTTGCCCACCATGCGCGAGCGGGTGCAGTAGCGGCAATAGGTCGAACAGAAACCCGTGGTCAGAAAGAGCACCCGGTCGGGGTAGCGATGCACGAGGCCCGGCACCGGACTCTGATGATCTTCTCCCAGGGGGTCCGGTGATTCTCCCGGACAGGTCATGAACTCGGAGCTTACCGGTACCACGCAGCGGCGCATGGGCTGATCGGGGTCTTCACGGTCCAGCAGGCTGGCGTAGTAGGGTGTGATGCGCAGCGGCAGCCCGGCGCGGCTCTGACTCATGGCCAGGATTTCGGGATAGGACAACCGCAGGAAATTCTGAAGTTTATCGGCCGTGCAGATACTGTTTTGGAGCTGCCATTGCCAGTTGGACCAATCTTCGGGCGTGGCTTGAGGGTAATGATCGTATAAGAACCGGAGCGATTTTTCGCTTAACGGGATGAGTCCGGAGTACTCTCGCTTGCGCCGTAAGTGCTCCTTGACGGTGAGGACCTTGGCGAGGGCCGTGCGTGAGGATGGGGGCTCTTCGCTTGGTTCTCTACCTAAGGGATCGGGGTCATCGGTGGGGACTGCCAATTCCTTCGTCGGGCTCATCTTAGCCATTCTTCTCGCTCCTCCTTATTCCGGGATTATCGGATTTTGGAAAATATAATTGAGGAAAAAATACATATGAGATCGAGAATTTTGATTAATACCGGAGGTTTTCCGACTGAAATGGGCAAGACGAAAAGATTGAAAGCACGCTTTTCCAGCGTGAGCCGCGATGCGGCTGCTCAGTGCTAAGCCGTGCATATCACGATTAAAAATTGTCCAGCCCCCATAATTTTTTGTCCTATATTTCTGTTGAGCATATAGAGAAGAAAGAAAAATAAATCAATCAAAAATCAGCGCTTCATTTATTTTTTTCTTCCGGCGTTCGCTTTTTTTGCATGCCTCGCTCAGGCGCCTTACGAACGATTGCCACGGGTCTCTTTTTCGATCCATGCCAGGAAGTCGGGGTTGCCGCCGGAAATGGGCATGGCCACGATGCAGGGCACGCTATAGCTGTGCAGGGATTTCACCTTTCCGACCAGGGCGTCAACCAGCGACTGCGTCGTCTTGGCGATCATGACGACCTCGTGGTCTTCCTGGACTTTCCCCTCCCACCAATAGAGGGAGTGCATGCGCTCGATGATGTTCACGCAGGCGGCTAAGCGTTCATCGACCAGGGCCTTGCCGATTATTTCGGCTTCTGCGAGCGAGCCGGCGGTCATGTAGATCAGATAGGTTTGCATGTTCGCTCCTTTTTTTTACGATTCAATATTTTTCATGGTTGCCTGGGCGCCTTGATCATTTATGGCCGTCGCTTCGAAGGGCTTTCTTCTCGATACGAGCACTGTATGGGCGTGGCATTGACCAATCCCAACGTACAGCGGTTGCAGGATACGCAGGTGGAGTCGTCGTGATGGCCGCTCATCCAGCGCTGCGGGAGGTTGGGTTCCCTTAACAGCGGCCGCGACATGCCCACCAGATCCGCCGTGCCGCTGGTGATGGCGTGCTCGGCTTCACTGAAACGCCGAATGCCTCCCGACAAGAGCAGGGGGACCGTCAGCCCCCGCCGTTTCAGCTCGCGCGCGGCGTGCGCGAAGTAGGGCCCCGTTACCTTGGTAAACGGGGTATAGCACAGCGCGATGGCTTTCCAGTACTGGCGGTGCATTCGGCTGAGGTGATCTCCGACCACCTCGATGGGCATGCCGCCCTTGGCAAAGGTGATGGTGATGTTCTCCTGGACCCCGATCGCAAATTCGATGGCGTCGACTCCCAGGGCCTGCATGCGCAGGCCCGCCTGGTAGTTCGCGGGCCACGGACGACCGAGCAGCAGGAAATCCCCCAGATGCAGCTTGGCCAAGACGGGAAAGTCTTGCCCGACCGCTTGGCGCACACGGCCGTAGATCTCCTCGAAGATCCGGAAGCGTCGATGCGCATCGCCGCCCCAGTCATCCTTTCTGCGGTTGGTGAGCGGAGAGAGAAAGCTTGCCAGGAGATAACCGCCCGAGGAATGAATTTCCACGCCGTCAAACCCCGCGGCCTTGACCCGCCCGGCCGCCTCGCCGAAGTCGCGGATGATCGCGCGGATTTCCCGCTCCGTGAGGCTTCGGGCCCAATGCAGATACATGAGGTTCGGCATGGCGGATGGCGCCTTGGCCTTGCCTCCGTCCAGGACCCGCGGATCGGCAAGCCTGCCCGCATGCGAAATCTGCATCACGATCTTGCCGCCCGCCGCGTGGACCTCATCCGTGAGCTCTTTCCAGCGCGGGATCAAGCGGTCGGCGTGGATCCCGTTTTGGGCCACATAGCCTTTGCCCGTGTCGTCCACATAGGTAAGCCCCGTGATCATGAGGCCGCTGCCGCCTGAGGCCGTGCGTTTGAAAAACCTGATCAGTTTCTTACTCGGCGCCCCGTCCTCATCCGCCATGGCCTCCATGGTGGGCGCCTTGAAGATGCGGTTTTTGAGCGCAAGATTATTGATGGAGATGGGGGTGAAGAGTGGTCCTGCTTGATCGACGGGTGTTTGTGATGCCGGCATGCATCCTCCTTATGAATAAAAAAATACAGAGCAATTCAAATGAGAAGCGGTTAATCGATGCTGTGAAGCATTTTATAGCAGACGCAATACCGTGTTACAAGAGGTCAAAGGACGTAAGGACGTTAAGGACCCCGCCGTGAAATAGTGGGAAGCGCGATTTACCTCGATTTTTCCCTGCACACCGCGGAGATACTTGCTTGACTGGGCGCGCACTTTCGCTGATAATCCAAAGTATACTGAATACAGGGAGGTTGCTAACATGGAACAGAATGTCGGCATGCAGGATCGGATGGCCAGGCTGGGTTTTGCCCTTGTGGTGGTGGCGTTGTATCTCCTGGGATGGTTGAAAGGCAAGGCCGGGCTCCTGCTGGTGGTGGCCGGGGCTCTGCTCTCCAGTGTTGCCTCGGGCTACTGCCCGCTCTATGAACAACTCGGCATGACCACCAAGGCGCCGGCCAAGGGACACTGATCCCATTTCACATCGCGGTGTCGGACGCCCTTTCTCGATAGGGCGTCCCTCCTACTCCTCCATCGTCCGTGATGGCAACGGCACAGCCCCTTGCGGGCTCTCGTTTTTCTACGTGCGTAGAGCATAAGTGGCGAATCATAAAAAATCAAAAAGCTGATGGGTTTCGCTGCGCCGCACCCATGCTACTTCTTAAAGAATGGCATAGCGCTGCGGTCGGATAACACGGGGACAGCACGGCGGAATAAAACAGATCTCGGAGTGACACAATTCGTCAGGATTGACGAAGTGGACGCATGCACATGCGCCCTTTAGGGCGAAGGCCATGGGCGGCCTGAGCCACCGTTATGCCGCGCTGTCACGGAAAGCCTGGAGAAAATAATCGTACACATAATCCCACCCGCTCCACACCGCGAAGAAGGTGGCGATCCACAGGAAGTAGAGCCCGGCGGTATGCATCTGCGCGGTCAGGAACGGGGAGGGGAACAGGAGCGGGATGCAGGCCGCGATCTGGAAGGCGGTCTTGTATTTGCCCAGCCAGTTGGCGGCGATGATGATCTGGCGCTCGGCCGCGATGGCGCGCACGCCGGTCACCACCAGCTCGCGGATGATGATCACGGCCGCCATCCAGGCCGGCACCCGACCCAAGGGGATCAGGAAGATCAGCACCGCCACGATCAGGATCTTGTCGGCCAGGGGGTCCAGGAGTCTGCCCAGGTTGGACTCCATGTGATACGCCCGGGCCAGGTAGCCGTCCAGCCAGTCGGTGATCGAGGCGAGGATGAAGAGCACCGCCGCCGCGAAAGACGGCCAGAAGCCGCCATCAAGGAGCAACAGCGCAATGATCGGTACGACGAGGATGCGCGAGAGCGTTAAGGCATTGGCCAGGTTCATCAATAGGCCCTGCCGGTGTAGCGGGAAAGGATGGTCCGTACGTAATCCTGCGTTTCCTGGAAAGGCGGGATGCCGTTGTAGGAATCCACGGCATTCGGCCCGGCATTATAGGCCGCCAGGGCCTTTTCCAGGTTGCCGTTATATTTCTTTAAGAGCCAGGAGAGATACTTGATACCGCCCTTGATGTTCTGCGCCGGGTCCCAGGGATCGTCAACGCCTAAGTCGCTGGCCGTGCCCGGCATGAGCTGCATGAGGCCCATGGCGCCCTTGGGCGACAGGGCCGCGGGTTCGAATCCGGATTCCACCTCGATGATCCCGCGCACCAGCACCGGATCGACACCGTTATTGATGGCGATTTCCGTGATCAGGCTGTCCCATTCCGAGCGATGATAGCTGCGCGAGGGCCCGCGGGCATAACTGCGTGTTCTGGCCTTGGAACGTTCGCGTATATAGACGGTCCAGCCCTTGCCTAAAGGGCAGTTGCTGAAATTGAGGCTGCCGTCCGGCATCTCTTTGACATAGATGTCCGCCATGGCCGGCGCTCCCATACCCGCCAGCAGGAAAGCCATCAGCATGATTTTTACCACCGAGAATACCGTGCGCATGCCCAACCTTGTATGCCTCCTCGATTCCTATCGACCGCCACCCGTAATCACTTTACCTAACACAGGTCAGCCTTCCGGCGCCACCGGCTTTTTAGCGGCCATCACCCGCGGCAGGTAGATCCGCATGCGGGTGCCCTTGCCCAGGATGCTCTTGACCGAGATATAGCCCCGGTGCTCTTCGACGATCATGTAGACCTTGGACAGTCCGACGCCCGCGCCCTGGACCTTGGAGGTGTAGAAGGGATTGAAGATCTCCTTGATCTCGTCCGAGGGTATACCCCGGCCCGTATCCACGACATCCACGATAAGGTAGTTGGGGTTCATGCTGACCTGGATTTCAAGCGTGCCCGATCCTTCCATGGCCTCGCAGGCATTCACGAACAGGTGCCAGAAGGCCTCCACCAGGTAATTTCGATCGGCCTTGATCCGTTCGATCTCATCCGGGATATTGATGGAGTATTGCACGCCGGCGAAGCGGCCCGGGGTGAAGGTCTTGACCAGGGCCTCATCGATGACGTCCTCGATATCGGTCGGCCCGAAATGCGGGCGGTGGATCTTGGTATAGTTGACATATTCCTCGATGTCCTGAATCATGGCCTCCAGGCGTTTGACGTCTTCAATGATATAATCCACATACACCCTCTGCTCCGCGCTGGGTTCCAGGCTGCGTTCCAGACGCCGGGAGAATCCTCCCAGCGAGGTCAGAGAATTGCGGATTTCATGCGCCACGCCTTCCACGACCTTGCCCAGCGAGGCCATCTTTTCGGTGTTGATGATCTCGCGGCGCATCTCTTCGATGTCGGTAAGGTCCCGGACCACTACCACGATGCCGCCGACGTGCGGCTCTTTTTTTAAAGGTGAGGCCGTCACCAGTCCGGAGAAGGTGCTTTGGTCGCTTTTTAGGAAGACGCATTCGCGCTCGTAGCGTTCGATGCCGCTGGCCAGGGCCGTCGTGATGTCATGATAGATGTCCTTGTGCGCGTCGTGGAAGAGCACCTCCAGGTTTTTGCCCATGAGCGAATCATCCCTGGCCCAGAGCCTGTGCGCCATGGAGTTCATGAATACGATATGGCCCTGTCGGTCCAGCGTCACCACGGCCTCGCCCATGGTCTCGGTGATCGACACCAGGTAATTTTTGTAGGCATCCCCGCGCGCCTTCAAGCGGATGTTGTCAAGAAGCATGTCATGCTCCTTGATCAGCTTGTTGGTCAGACCGATGAGCTCAGGGAAGGAAATCGGCTTGGTGATATAGTCTTCGGCCCCGGCCTTCATGGCCGCCACGGCCACGTCCTCGGAGCCTTCGCCTGTCATGAAAACCACTACGGCCTGTGGATCTCTTTCCTTGATGTGCTTGAGCACGTCGATGCCGTCCAGCTTGGGCATGCGGTAATCGAGCAGCAGCAGGTCGGGTTTCTGGTCGAAATAGGCATGAATCGCCTCATCCCCGTCAAAGGCCTGGGTGACCTGAAAGCCGTATTCGCACAAGATCTCCTTGATGACGTAGTTGACATCCCGGTTGTCGTCTGCGACAACGACCTTGCGTTTCTTGATTTCCTTGTCTAGCGTGACATCGGACATATCTCAATTATCTCGTCATACCCCAGGGCTTTCTTTACTTCCATGATAGGCCTTCCCGAGGGCAAGATCAACTGCGGAGCGATTTGGGCCAGCGGATGGATTACGAAGGCTCGCTGTTCCAGGCATGGGTGCGGAATCGTGAGCTCGATAGTCTCCATGCCGACGTCTTCCAGCCAGAGGATATCAATGTCGATGGTGCGGGGGGCATGGCGGTAGGGCCTTTCCCGGCCGAGAGAATCCTCCACCTGCTGGCAGATTTCCAGCAGGCCGTAGGGCGCCAGGCCGCAACGTATCTCGACCACGACGTTCAGGAACGGCCCCTGTTCGTTAGGTACTTCCACGGCCCGAGTTTCATAAGCATCCGAGACCGCGGTAACGTCTATGTCATGGACCTTGAGGCCGATGATGGCCTGTTCAAGGTTGTGCTTGCGGTCTCCCAGGTTGGAGCCCAACGACAGATAGCCTTTTCTCATCCTTAAGATCCTAGACGACCCTGTTCTCCAAGACCCCGATGTCCTGGATCTCAACGCATACCGTATCGCCTCGGTTCAAGGGGCCGATGCCGGACGGCGTGCCGGTGGCGATCACGTCAAAAGGCTCGAGCGTCATGATGCCGGATATGTATGCCACGATCTCGGGAATGCGGAAGATCAGGTGGCGGGTATTTGACGACTGTCTGACCTCGCCGTTGACCGAGAGCCTGATGTCCAGGTTGTGCGGGTCGGCGATCGCGGTCTCGATCCACGGGCCTAAGGGGGCGAAGGTGTCGAACGATTTGGCGCGCGTCCATTGCCCGTCCTTGGCCTGCAAATCGCGCGCGGTGACATCATTGAGGCAGGTGTAGCCCAGGATATAAGCCTGGACGTCGGCCGGACTGATCTTGCGGCAGCGCCGCGCGATGACCACCGCCAGCTCGGCCTCGAAGTCCACGCGCGCTGAAAGCGCGGGATAGACGATATCATCACCGTGGCCGATAATGCTCGAAGGCGGCTTCAGGAACAGGATGGGTTCGGTCGGGAGGTCGAAACCCATCTCCTGGGCATGGTCACGGTAGTTGAGGCCTAGGGCTACGATTTTGGAAGGCTCGCAGGGCGGAAGCCAGCGCGCGATGCTCAGCTCCGCGCCCGCCGTGCCGGTAGTCGGATCATAGGCCAGGGTCTTACCGTCCCGCCCCAGCGCGACCCATACCGCTTCGCCGTCCGAACGAATGGCTCTACCGATCCTCATCGCTTAAACCCAGCACGTCCAACATGCTGTACATCCCCGGTCTTTTGCCCTTGATCCAGCGCGCGGCCCGTAATGCGCCCCGCGCGAAGTTCTCGCGCGAATGGGCCCGGTGGGTGATCTCGATGCGCTCGCCGCCGCTGGCGAAATAAACCGTATGCTCGCCCACGATATCCCCGGCGCGCACGGTCTGGATGCCGATCTCGCCTAATGGGCGCTCGCCGATGATGCCGCAGCGTTCATAGCGCGCGTGCTCGTCCAGATCCACGCCGCGTGCCCTGGCCACGGCCAGGGCCAGTCCCTTGGCCGTACCCGAAGGCGCGTCCTTCTTGAGGCGGTGATGCGCCTCCACGATCTCCACGTCGTAGCCCTCGCCTAAGAGCCTGGTGAGCATGTCCACGGCCTTGAACATCACGTTGACCCCGATGCTCATGTTGGGCGAGATCACCACCGGGATCCCCCTTCCGATATCTGACAAGGTAATACGCTGCTTATCCGAAAAACCGGTCGTGCCGATCACCATGGCCTGGCCGCCCGCCGCGGCGTAGGTCATATGCTCGATGGTCGCCGTGGGCGACGAGAAGTCGATGATCACCTCGCAATCGGCGAAGGCCTCCGTCAGATCCGCGCTGATGGGTATTCCGAGCGGCAGCTTGGCGATCACATCGCCGACGTCGCGGCCTACCATGGGGTGCTCCTGGACCTCCAGTGCCCCGCTGAGCTGCAAATCATCGGACTCCACCACCCCGCGCGCAATCATCGCGCCCATCCGGCCGGCCACGCCCACCACACCGATCTTGATCATTCATTGCTCCTTTTTTATAGGCACCCGTAGGATGTGAGCACGGCCGCGAGTTTGTCGCGGTTGGCCTGATCCATGGGTGTCAGTGGGAGTTTGAACTCCTCGGCCACCTTGCCCATCAGGGCCAGCGCGGTCTTGACCGGGATGGGGTTGGTCTCGATGAACATGGCGTTATGCAGATCAATGAGCGCGAGGTGCTCACGCCTTGCCCCGGCTATGTCGCCCGCCAGCCAAGCCTTGACCACGCCGGAAACCTTGGCGGGCATGACATTGGCGGTGACCGAGATAACCCCTTTGCCCCCTACGGCCAAAATGGGCAGCGTCAGGCCGTCATCGCCGGAGAGGATATCAAAGTCCGGCGCGACACCCTTGGCGATCTGAGAGATCTGTATCACATCGCCGCTGGCCTCCTTGACCCCCACGATCGTGTCGATCTTGGACAGGGCGATGGTGGTGGCGGCGCTCATGTTGACCCCGGTACGGCCCGGGACGTTGTAGAGCACCAGCGGGATGTCACAGGCCTTGGCCACGGCGGTGAAATGTGCCAACAGGCCTTTCTGGGTCGGCTTGTTGTAGTAGGGCGTGATCAACAGCGCCGCATCCGCGCCGGCCGCTTTGGCATGCCGGGTCAGGCTGATGGCCTCGTCCGTGGAGTTCGAACCGGTCCCGGCGATGACCGGCACGCGACCCGCCACCTCGGCCACCGTGATGTCGATTACGCGCTCGTGCTCGACATGCGTAAGCGTGGCGGATTCGCCGGTCGTGCCGCACGGCACGATGCCTTGCACCCCGCCGGCGACCACGTAATTGATCAGATCCCGAAAGGCTTTGTCATCGATCGCGCCGTTCTTAAAGGGCGTTACGATCGCCACGATGGTCCCGGAAAACATACCTCACCTCCCCAAAAACTCCGCCGGGACATGCTGCCCGGAGAGCAGGTCTTCATAGCGTTGGCGCTGTGTTACCACAAAATACCGTGATCCATCCACCATCACTTCCGCCGGCCGCGGCCGCGCATTGTAGGTGGAACTCATCGTGAACCCATAGGCGCCGGCGCTCATCACGGCCATGAGATCGCCGCGGCCGAACGAGGGCAGGGCGCGGTCCTTGGCCAGGAAGTCGCTCGATTCGCAGATCGGGCCGACCACGTCAACCTGTTCCGTTTCCTTGGACGTCATCTCCACCGGCTTGATATCATGCCAGGCGTCATAGAGCGCCGGTCGGATCAGGTCGTTCATGCCCGCGTCCACGATGATGAAGGTCTTCTTGGGGGTCTGCTTGCGGTACTGGACGCGGGTTACCAGCACGCCGGTATTGCCGACGATCACGCGGCCCGGCTCGAACACGAGCTTCAGGCCCAGGCCGCCCACGGCCTCCAGGATGGCCTTGGCGTATGCGCTGGGGTGCGGCGGCTCCTCATGGGCATAGGTGATGCCCAGACCGCCGCCCAAGTCCAGATAGCGGAATAGTATCCCGTGGTTTTCAAGCCTCTCGATCAGCGCCTTAAGCCTCTGGATGGCATCGATAAAGGGTTCGACCTCGGTGAGCTGGCTGCCGATATGGCAGTCGATGCCTACGATCTCGACATGGGGCATTCCCTGGGCCTTGAGGTACTGTTCCAGAGAACCTTCAATATCAATGCCGAACTTGTTCTTCTGCATGCCGGTCGAGATATAGGGATGCGTGCGCGGGTCCACGTCCGGGTTGACCCGAATGGCGATGGGCGCCTTTTTCCCTAAAAGCCCGGCGCGCGCATTGATGACCTCGAGCTCCTCGCTGCTCTCGATATTGAACATCATGATCCCGGCCGACAGCGCCATATCGATCTCGGAGACGGTCTTTCCCACCCCGGAGTAGACGACCTTGGAGGCCGGAATGCCGGCCTGCATGGCCAGGTAGAGCTCTCCGCCCGAGACCACGTCGGCGCCCAGGCCAAAGCGCGCCATGACGCTCAAGATCGCCAGGTTGGCGTTGGCCTTCATGGCGAAACAGGTCTGGTGCTCCACGCCCGCCAGAGGCTCTTCAAAGGCCTGGACATGACGCCTCAAGGTGGGCAGGCTGTAGCAGTAAAAGGGCGTGCCCACCTCAGCGGCGATGTCGGACAAGGCCACATCGCCGCAGCACAGGCGGCCTTTTTTGTAGTCGAAATCGTGCATTGCTTCAACTCCTCATCGTACTAGTGATATTATTTACATACCATGCGCGCCGGACTCAAGAAGCTCGTGTTCTCCTTCTCCAGCTTGATGCGGTACACCATGCAACGCTCCTGAGGCATCGGGTCCGTGAGCGTGACCTTCCCGGAGACGTCGCGCTTCTCCTCCCGCACGGTCAAGTCGTCCGTACACTGCGGACACAGGCCCTGCGGTTTGCCTAAGAGGACGAGCTTGGCCGCCGTGGTATGGCACGTTATCGTGGCCAGCACGGCCCCCTGCTCAAACGTGAGCGACGTTATCTCGGCCGGGTCTTCAGGGCCCGGCGGCAGAGGCGGCAATTTTCTGCCGCATCCCAGTACGGCCAGGACCATGATCATACCTAGGCACAGGGTTTTAGCGCTGTGCACGGCTAAAGATCCTCCAGGCGCTTGAAGGCCTCTTGGATGGCGGCCTTGACGCCTGCGCGCGCCGTGCCGCCCAAGCTCAGGCGCCGGTCGACCGAGGACTCGGGCGTGATGTAGGCGAAGACATCCTCGGTGAAAGACAGCGAGAAGCCTTGCAGCTCATCCAGCTTGAGGTCCGCAATCGTGCGGTTCTGCCGCACCAGCATGGCCACGATCTCGCCCGTAATGCGGTGGGCGTCCCGAAAGGCCACGCCTTTGCCGGCCAGGTAATCCGCGATGTCCGTGGCCGTGATGAAGCCCTTCCGCAGGGCCTGGGCGGCTACGTCCGTCTTGATCCGCATGCCCCGCACCAAGCCCGCCATGAGCGTCAGACACGCCCGGGCCGTATCCAGACTGTCCATGACCGGCAGCTTGTCCTCCTGCATGTCGCGGTTATAGGTCAGGGGCAGGGCCTTGAGCATGGTCATGAGATTGATCAGGTTGCCGTATACCCGGCCCACCTTACCGCGGATGAGCTCGGCCACGTCCGGGTTCTTCTTCTGCGGCATGATGGAGCTGCCGGTAGTGTAGGCGTCCGGGAGCTCGACCAGGCCGTAGAAGGGCGAGTTCCAGATGATGATCTCTTCGGCCAGGCGCGAGAGGTGCTGCATGATCAGGCTCAAGACGAACACGGACTCCACCGCGAAATCGCGGTCGGCCACGGCGTCCATGGAATTCCTGGCCGGTTCTGTAAAGCCCAGCGCTTGGGCGGTCATGGCCCGGTCGATGGGGTGCGGAGTGCCGGCCAGGGCGGCGGCGCCCAGGGGCGAGATGTTCACGCGTTTAAGCGCCTCGCGCACGCGCTCGCCATCGCGGGAGAACATCTCGAAATAGGCCAGCAGGTGGTGGGCGAAGGAGACGGGCTGGGCGAACTGCAGATGCGTCATGCCGGGCACGATGGTATCCACCTCTTGGGCGGCCTTGTCCACCAGCGCGCGCATGAGCGCCGCCAGGTCGTGCCGGATGCCTTCCAAGGCCTGCCGGACATAGAGCCTCAAGTCCGTGGCTACCTGGTCGTTGCGGCTGCGGGCCGTATGGAGCTTCTTGCCGGCCTCACCGATGCGGCGCGTCAGCTCGACCTCGATGTTCATGTGCACGTCCTCCAGGGCCGGATCGAACTGGAAGGTACCTTTTTCGATATCCGTACGGATGGCGGTAAGCCCTTCGACGATGGCCGAAGCCTCGGCCGCAGAGAGCAGTCCCACGCAAGCGAGCATGCGGGCGTGCGCGATGCTGCCGGCGATGTCCTCAGCGTACAGCCGGCCGTCGATGCTCACACTTTCGGTAAAGGCCTCGACCGTAGGGTCGGGGCCTTCTTCAAACCTGCCTGACCAGGGTTTCTCAGCCATAGATGATTCCCTTATCCATGGGTTATGCTTTTTTACGCCCCTTCTTTACCGGCGCCTGCTGGTCGCGCATGGCGCGCGTGCGCAGGCGCAGGGCGTTCAAGCGGATAAAGCCCTTGGCGTCTTTCTGGTCATAGACCGCGTCCTCGTCAAAGGTGGCCACTTCGCTCTGATAGAGTGAGTACGGCGAACGGCGGCCGGTGACCGTGGTGCTGCCTTTGTAGAGCTTGACGCGCACCTCGCCGCTTACGTCCTTCTGGCTCTCGTCGATGAGCTTCTGCAGGGCCTCGCGCTCCGGGGCGAACCAGTAGCCGTAATAGACCAGGGAGGCATAGCGGGGCATGAGTTCGTCTCTTAAGTGCATGACCTCGCGGTCCATGGTGATCTGCTCCATGCCGCGGTGCGCGACCTTCAGGATCGTGCCGCCCGGGGTCTCATAGACGCCGCGCGACTTCATGCCTACGTAGCGGTTCTCCACGATATCAACGCGGCCGATGCCGTTGGCCCCGCCCAGCTCGTTCAGTTTGGCCAGGAGCGCGGCCGGACTCATGGCCTTGCCGCCTATCTTCGTGGGGTTGCCCTCTTCGAAGGTGATGACCACCTCGGTTGGCTTGTCCGGCGCCTTTTCCGGCGAACACGTCAATATGAACATATCCTCATTGGGCGCGTTCCACGGGTCTTCCAGGATGCCGCCCTCATAGCTGATGTGCAGCAGGTTGCGGTCCATGCTGTATGGCTTGGCCTTGCTCACCGGCACCGGGATCTTGTGCTTCTTGGCGTAGTCGATCATCTTGTCGCGCGAACGGAGCTTCCACTCGTCCATCTTCCAGGGCGCGATGATCTTGATGGAGGGCTCCAGGGCCCAGAAGGTGAGCTCGAAACGCACCTGGTCGTTGCCCTTGCCGGTGGCGCCGTGCGCCACGGCCACGGCCCCTTCCTGGCGGGCGATCTCCACGGCGCGCTTGGCGATCAGCGGTCTGGCCAGCGAGGTGCCCAGGAGATAGATGCCCTCATAGGCCACATCGGCCCGGAAGGCCGGGAACACGTAGTCGCGCACGAACTCTTCGCGCAGGTCGTCGATATAGATCTTCTTGGCCCCGGTCCGCTTGGCCTTTTCGGGCAGCCCGTCCAACTCCTCGGCCTGGCCGAGATCGGAACAGTAGCAGATGACATCATAGCCCAGCTCGTCCTGGAGCCACTTCAGCATGACGGAGGTATCCAATCCACCGGAATACAACAATACGACCTTTTTCTTTGCCATAACTTCTCCTATATCTCGTGATGTTGTGCGACCAGGAAGTCCATGAGCGCTTCCTGTACATACAACCGATTCTCGGCCTGATCCCAGACCACGGACTGAGTGGATTCAAGCACCTCTTCCGAGACCTCTTCCCCGCGGTGGGCCGGCAGGCAGTGCAGGAACACCGCCTCAGGGGCGGCCTGCGCCATGAGATGCGCATCCACCTGGAAGCCCTGAAAGGTCTGGTTGCGGATGCTTGACTCCTGCTCCTGGCCCATGCTGGCCCATACATCCGTGTTCACGGCGATCGCGCCCCTGAGCGCATCAACGGGGTCGCGCACCAGCGTGATCTTGGCGCCGTCGATAAAGGCGGCGCTCAGGATGGCCTTGTCCGGTTCATAGCCCGCGGGGCAGGCCAGCGTCAACTCGAAGCCGAACAGCGCCGCGGCATTGATCCAGGAGTTGGCCATGTTGTTGCCGTCCCCGATCCAGGCGACCTTTTTGCCGGCCAGCTCGCCGAAGATTTCGTTCAAGGTGAAACAGTCGGCGAGCACCTGGCAGGGGTGCAGCAGATCGGTCAAGGCGTTGATGACCGGCACATCCGCCCACTGGGCGATTTCTTCGATGGTGGCGTGCGCATAGGTGCGCATGACGATCATCTCCGCGTAGCGGGACAGGATGCGGGCGGTGTCCTTGAGCGGCTCGCCGCGGCCCATCTGGCTGGCATCGGGCGTGAGCACGATCGGATGCCCGCCCAGACGGTCGATGCCCACCTCGAACGATACGCGCGTGCGGGTAGAGGCCTTTTCAAAGACCAGAACTACGGCCTTGCCCGCCAGACTGGGCTTCAAACGCCCCTGCTTGAAGCCTTGCGCCTGTTCCAGGACTTGGGCAAGCTCGTCACGGTTTAAGTCTCTGAGCGACAGAAAGTCCCGTTTCATCATAGCCCCTTTTCCTTTAACATCGTATCGATGATCTCCACCGCCTGGTCGATCTCCTTGATCGAGATGGTCAGAGGCGGCACCAGCCGCAGCACATGGTCCTTGATGACGTTGAGGAGGATACCCTTCTCCAGTCCCGATTTGGTCAGGAAGCCCACCGCGGGTTCGAACTCGACCCCGATCATGAGACCCTTGCCGCGGATATCCTTGATGCCGGGGTGCAGGGCCTTGAGCTCGCTCAGGCGCTTGCGGAAATACACCCCTCTGGTCATGCTCTTGCCGGCCATGTCCTTGGTGCGCATGGTGGTGATGGTGGCGATGCCGGCGGCCATGGCCAGCGGATTGCCGCCGAAGGTGGAGGCGTGGCTGCCGGGCTCGAAGGCGCCGGCGATCTCGGGCCTGGCGATGATGGCGCCGGCCGGGAACCCGTTGGCCAAGGCCTTGGCCATGGTCATGATGTCCGGGGTGACCTCCTCGTGCATGTAGGCGAACATGCGGCCGGTACGGCACAATCCGGTCTGGACTTCGTCCAGGGCCAGGAGCAGGCCATGCTTGTCGCAGAGCTTGCGGACCTTCTGCAGGAAGCCGGGCGGCGGGGAGTTGATGCCGCTCTCGCCCTGGATCGGCTCGAGCATCACCGCGCCCACGGATTTATCGATGGCCCCTTTCAGGGCATCGATATCACCGTAGGCCACACTCTTGAAACCGGCCGGGATGGGGTCATAACCCAGCTTGAATTTATCCTGGCCCGTGGCGGCCACGGTGGCCAGCGTGCGGCCGTGGAACGAGCCCTTGAAGGTGATGATGGTGCTGCCGCGTTTGCCTTTGGCGTAGCAGGCGCGGCGGATGAGCTTGATCGCGCCCTCGTTGGCCTCGGCCCCGGAGTTGCAGAAAAAGACCTTGCCCGGGAAGCTGTTTTCCACCAGCAACTTCGCTAGGGTTTCCTGGGCCGGGATGCGGTAGAGGTTCGAGCAGTGGAAGAGAAGGCCTGCCTGGAACTTAAGGGCCTTGACCACTTCCGGGTGGCAGTGCCCCAGGTTGACCACGGCAATGCCCGCCACCAGATCGAGATAGGTCTTGCCGGTATCGTCCCAGACCCAGCAGCCCTTGCCCTTTACGAGGCTGACCGGGAGTCTGGCATAGGTGTTCATCAGGTATTCCATGGCATTACCCCTTTATGACCTGGGTCCCGATACCGGAATCCGTCAAGAGTTCAAGCAGGATGGAGTAGGGGATGCGGCCGTCGATGATGTGCGCCTTTTTCACGCCCTGAGCGATGGCCGCCGCGCAGCACTCGATTTTGGGGATCATGCCGCCGGTCACGACCCCGCCTTCGATCAGGCCTGGTATCCGCCCGGTATCGATGCTGGATATCAGCGCGCCGTCCTTATCCAGCACCCCGGCCTCATCGGTCAAGAGGATCAATTTCTCGGCCTTCAGGCTGCCGGCGATGGCCGCCGCGACCGTATCGGCATTGATATTGTAGGTGGCGCCGTCAGCTCCCACGCCCAGGGGAGCGATCACGGCCACGAAGCCCTTTGACTCCACGGTGTCGATGATCTCGGTATTGATGGCGCCGACAACGCCCACCAGGCCGATATCTATATTGTCTCCATCCCCCTTGGCATCACCGCGTTTGAGAAAGAGCTTTTCGGCCTTAATCAGGCCGGCGTCCTTGCCTGACAGTCCTACGGCCTTGCCGCCTTCCATGGTGATCAAGTTGACGATCTCCTTGTTCACCACGCCGGATAAGACCATCTCGACCACGTCCAGGGTCTGGGCGTCGGTGATGCGTTTGCCCTCGATAAAGCTCGGCACGATGCCCATCTGCTTGAGCACGCCGTTGATCTGCGGCCCGCCGCCGTGCACGACCGTAACCTGGATGCCGACGTACTGCAGCAGGATGATCTGCTGGGCAAAGGTCTTTTTGAGCTCGGGATCGGTCATGGCATGACCGCCGTACTTGACCACCACCCGTTTGCCCCTGAAGTCCCGGATGTACGGGAGAGCCTCAACGAGTATGCGCGCCCTCTGAATCGCCTGTTCCATGACAAAATCCTTCCCTAGGAAATAAAGCTCACCCTTTAGCATGTCTGTACAGTGGTTTCCAGTCCTAATCAACACCGGAAAATGAATGGATATTGACATACGACCACGGGCATGCCATATCTTCAGTCCATGGATGTGGAAGGCATCAAGAGCAATTCCAAGCTGATCTTCATCGCCCTGGCGGTGGTGTTCGGCTTCATTTTCATCATGCAGAATTTCGAGCAGACCTCATTCCAGTTCCTGATCTGGACGCTCTTCTCCGGCCCGAAATGGATCGTGGTCTCGGGTACCTTCATCCTCGGGCTGGCCTTCGGTTATCTGCTCGGCAAGAAAAAAGGCTGATCCTGGATCTTCCCCGCCCTCTTCGCGAGGGTATTCTTTCCTGTTTCGATAATGCCGCTTTCGGACGTCTGAACGTTTTTTGGAAGGGGCTCGGGGGTTTTTATCTCATAAAGGGTCCCCCAGGGTGTATCGATCCACCGCAGCGGTGTTGCATGGCGGGATATTCAGTGTTAAAATTTGTTGATATGATAAATATATTCATATTGAAGGATTGAGGAGGTGTTGGTGCGGAACTTGGTAGTGCTCCTAATCTTGTTCGTGACCCTGGATCTCTCCCCTCTCGCCTATGGTGCAATGGCAGATAATGCCATTGCATTTCATTGGTACAGCACGAAACCCCCACTAAGCCTTACCGGGCCGCAAGGGCAGGATGACATCACGCTCAACCGCGGCAATCTTTATCGGTTCACATACCTGCACAGGTTCGACCGGGTCGGGGTCGAGGCGGGGATATCCTCACTTTCGTCTAGCACCAAGCCGAGCTATGATCTCGGCAACGGCGTCAGAGCGGATTATCGGTTCAAATATTCCGAAGTGCGCCTCCCGGTCGCGGTCAAATACTTCTTTCACCCCGGTGGTTTCGATTTGTACGCTGGCCTGGGAACGGGTTTGTATCGGGCCGAGCTGAAAGCGCGGGTCGCCACCAGTGCGGGGTACGTCTATGCGGACAGCGGGACTTCCATAGGGCCGGAATTCCGGATCGTCTTCGGCGGCGACTTTCGCTTCACGGAGCATTGCGCCATCGGTGTGGAGATCGGGCGCTGCTGGTGCCGCTACGATTTCGGCGAGTTTATCGGCGACAGCCAGACCGTTAGCTACGGGAACCCGACGCTCTTTATCCAATATCAATTCTAACAACACGCCGATGGCGCAGCAGGACGCAAGGTTTTTTTTCGAGCGAGCGCTCGTTTTTTCTTGACAGTGGCCGGAAATCATCTATGATAGTGCCATTCTTCCAAGCCAGGAGGTAGGTATGGATTTCGAGATGTCGGAAAAGATGCAGGCCATTACGGGCATGATCCGCGAGTTTGTGGATAAGGAGCTCATCCCCCTGGAGCCCGAGTTCGTGACCAAGGACTTCAAGGACATGCTGCCCGTGCTCAAGGAAAAACGGGACATGGTCAAGCGCATGGAGCTCTGGGGACCCAACCAGCCCAAGGAGTACGGCGGCATGGGACTCGACCTGGTGGATCATGCCCTGGTGAGCGAGGAGCTCGGCCGTTCGCCCCTGGGGCACTACATCTTCGGCTGCCAGGCCCCGGATGCCGGCAACATCGAGATCCTGCACAAGTACGGCACGCCCGAGCAGAAGGAAAAATGGTTGGGCCCGCTGGTCAGGGGCGAGATCCGCAGCTGCTTCTCCATGACCGAGGTCGAGCTGGCCGGCTCCAACCCCATCATGATGGACACCACCGCAGTCAAGGACGGCGACGACTATGTCATCAACGGCCAGAAGTGGTACACCTCCTCGGCCGACGGCTCGGCCTTCGCCATCGTCATGGCCAACACCAACCCCGAGAACGAATCGCCCTATATGCGCGCCAGCATGATCATCGTGCCCACCGACACCCCCGGCTTCAACCTGGTGCGCAATATCCCGGTCATGGGCCATGCCGGCAGCGACTATGCCAGTCACGCCGAGATCCTCTACCAGTCCTGCCGCGTGCCGCGGGAAAACCTCTTAGGTCCGGAAGGCTGGGGCTTCGTCATCGCCCAGGACCGTCTGGGACCCGGACGCATCCACCACTGCATGCGCTGGATCGGCATCTGCCACCGCTGCTATGACCTGATGTGCTCGCGTGCCAGCCACCGCCAGATCACGCCGGACGGCAAGACCCTGGCCTCGCGCCAGATCATCCAGGCCTGGGTGGCCGAGAGCGCGGCCGAAATCCAGGCCGCCCGGCTCATGACTTTGCACGCCGCCTGGAAGATCGAGAAGTTCGGCACCAAGGAGGCGCGCGACGATATCGCCCTGATCAAGTTCGTGGTGGCCAACACCATGCAGCATGTCATCGACCGGGCGCTGCAGGTGCACGGCGGTTTGGGTATGACCGATGACGCCATCCTGGCCTTCTACTACCGCCATGAGCGCGCGGCGCGCATCTACGACGGCGCGGACGAGGTCCACAAGGCCATGTTCGGCCGCCGGGCGCTGAAGACCTACGAGAACGTCATCGCCAGGTAGTCAATGCGCTTCGAAGAATTTAAGACGTTGGTGTCGAACTCCAGCGCGGAGATCTTTGAAGAGATCTTCGCGCATCGGTCTGCCTCGGTAAAGATCAAGAAGGCCGGCGTGGCGGTTCGGAACCTGGAAAAGATCTTCGACGCCACCTTGGCTATCAGCCATCAGAAAGGCTTTCATGCCATGACCCTGCGCGACTTAAGCCGCGCGTCGGGTTTAAGCATGGGCGCGCTCTACTCCTATTTTTCCAGCAAGGACGAGCTCCTGGACCTGATCCAGGACCAGGGCCGCCTGACCGTGCACCGCGCCCTGGCCGAACGCATCGAAAAGATACCCGGAGCGGCCGAGAAATTGACCGAGGCGGTCCAGACCCACCTTTACTTGAGCGAAATCTATTACCGCTGGTTCTACTTCTCCTACATGGAGACCAAGAATTTGAGCAAGGAGCAACAGCAAAAGGCCATTGAAAGCGAGCTGTTCACCGAAAAGGTCTTCATCGATATCCTGGAATTGGGTCAAAGGGAAGGTGTATTCCGCCCGAGTGATCCGCGCCTGACCGCCGCGGCCATCAAGGCCCTGCTCCAGGACTGGTACTTGAAACGCTGGAAATATACCCGGCGCAAGATCACCGTTGAACAGTACGCGGAATTTGTCCTGGAGTTCATCCGGGCCTATATTGATACCAAGGGGGTTGCATAGATGGATTATATCGACAAGCCCAAGTCCATCCGCAAGGGTGAAGAGCTGGATCTCAAACGGGTCGAGGAATTTTTAAAGGACAGCATCCCGGGGCTTACGGGCACGCTCAGCGTGCAGCAGTTCCCCAGCGGCTTCTCCAACCTGACCTACCTGATCGCCGTGGGCGATACGGAGCTCGTTTTGCGTCGCCCTCCTTTCGGCACCAAGGCCAAGAGCGCCCATGACATGGGACGCGAGTACCGCATGCTCAAGGCCCTCAAGCCGGTCTACCCCTATGGACCCAACCCTCTCGTCTATAGCGAGGACGAGGCCGTCATGGGTTGCCCGTTCTATGTCATGGAACGCCTCAAAGGCATCATCCTACGCAAAGACATCCCCGCCGGACTCAGTTTGTCGCCTCAGGATGCGCGCAGCCTCTGCGAGAACCTGGTCGATGTCCAGCTCGAGCTGCATACCATAGACTATCAGGCCATCGGCCTGGCTGACTACGGCAAGCCCGAGGGCTATGTCCGGCGGCAGATCGAAGGCTGGAGCCAGCGCTACCGCAACGCGCGTACGCCCGATGCCCCGGACTATGAGAACGTCATGGCCTGGCTTAAGGACAAAATGCCGCCAGAATCGTCCCGTCCTGCCATTATCCACAACGACTACAAGTTCGACAACGTGGTGCTGGATGCCGACAATCCGCTTAAGATCGTGGGCGTGCTGGACTGGGAGATGGCCACCATCGGCGATCCGCTCATGGACCTCGGCAGCTCGCTGGCCTACTGGGTCGAGGCTACCGACCCGCCAAACGCGCAGCTCATTCGCATGCTGCCCACCAATATCCCCGGCGCTATGACGCGTGAGGAAATCGTGGCGCGCTATGCCGAGCGATCCGGCATCCCCATACCCAACTTCGACTTCTACCATTGCTTCGGCCTGTTCCGCCTGGCGGTCATCGCCCAGCAGATCTACTACCGCTTCTACCATGGTCAGACCAAGGACGAGCGCTTCAAGATGCTCATTGTAGCGGTGCAGGTGCTCGAGGAAAACGCGCTGGCGCTTATACAAAAAACCAAGCTTTAGAGGCATCATCGTAATGTTGCTTGACCGATTGGGCGCTTTGAACGGGCGTTCTCAACAAATGTAGAAGATCCGTCGCCGCTGCGGCGGGTCCTTGTGCAGTTATCGATGCAAAGGAGGAGGGGATTATGGGTTATCGGACCGATACACTCTGCGGTTTTTTTCACTCCCAGGCCGTGCGCTTTCGTGATGACTTCCCGTTCCTGACCGGGAGGTTCGACGCCGACGGCCGGCCGATCGATCGGTTTACCTCCCGGACCTGGGGGCAGACGCGCGAAGAGGTCATTGCGCTGGCGCGCGGTATCATCGCCTTAGGCATCAAACGCGGCGAACGCGTGGCCATCTACTCCGAAAGCCGGCCGCGCTGGATCATCGCCGACCAGGCCGTCCAGGCCAGCGGCGCCGTCGGCGTGCCCTTGTACCCCACGGTCTCGGAAGAAGAGCTCGGTTATATGCTCGATGACAGCGAGTCGCGCCTGGTGATCGTATCCACGCCTGAAAAGGCGCGCCTGGTGATCAAGGTCAGCCAGGGCAAGGACATGCCCTTGATCGTATGCATGAGCCCCTGGGACGGCGAAAAGATCGAGGGTCTCTATACCTTTGCCCAGGTCATGGATCTGGGCAAAGGTAAGGTCAGCCGCGACACGGTCGAGGAAGGCATCCAGCGCGTGATCCCCGACGATATCGCCTCCATCATCTACACCTCGGGCACCACCGGCAAGCAGAAGGGCGTCATCCTGACGCAGGCCAATTGGGTGGCGTCCCTGCACCAGTGCTCGGCCTCCGAGATCATGGAGCGTACAGGCAGGCGCGAGCTGCATCTCAAGGCCCTGGTGCACCTGCCGCTCTGCCATGTCTACGGCCGCATGAGCGACTATCATACCGTGGGCCTCAAGATGGGCGGCGAGCTGGTCTTCGCCGAAAGCTACCAAACCATCGCCCGTGACCTGCGCGAGGTCAGGCCCAATGTGATCAACTCCATCCCGCGCCTGTACGAAAAGACCTACGAGATCGTGCATTCCGTGCTCAAGCGCTCCAAACCGCGCTACCAGGCCATCTACCGCTGGGCCATGGCACAGGGCAAGATCTATGTGGAATGCATGGCCACGGGCAAACGCATGCCGCCGCATAAGCTCATGCTCTTCGGCCTGGCCAACATGCTGGTCTTCGACCGCCTCAAGAAGGAGATGAGCATGGACCGGGTGGTCATGGCCTGCTCCGGGGGCGGAAAGCTCTCCTCCGAGATCTGCGTCTTCTACCGCGCGCTGGGCATCCAGCTGATCGAGGGCTACGGCCTGACCGAGACCACGGCCATCAACCATTTGAACGCGCCGGAAATTTGTCTGGACAAGCCGCCTACGGGCGTTTTCAAGGTCCTGTACGACTTCATCATGGAACTGACCGTGACCCTCATGGTGGCCAGGCAGGCGTTAGGCCAGTCGCCGTATATGAACCCGATCTCGTCCCTGCTGCTGACGCTGTGCTACAATACCCTCATCTATCGGCTGAAGGTTAAACCCGGTTTTGTCGGCCGCCCCGTGCCCTGGACGATTGAGAAGATCGCCCCTGACGGCGAGATCATGATCAAGGGTCCGCAGGTCTTCAAAGGTTACTGGAAACGCCCCGAGGACACGGCCGAGGCCTTCACGCCGGACGGTTTCTTCAAGACCGGCGATATCGGCCAGGTCGATGCGGACGGCTTCCTTAAGATCACGGACCGCAAAAAAGAGCTCTTCGTGACCTCGGGCGGCAAGAATGTGGCCCCGCATCCCATCGAGGTGGCCCTGATCGAGCGGCCCTTCATCGACCAGGCCTGCCTGCTCGGCGACGGTCGCAAATACCTGACCGCCTTGATCATACCGGACTTCGACAGCCTCAAGCGCTACGCCAAGGACAAGGGCTTAACCTACGCCAACCCCTTCGAACTCGTGAACCACCCCGCTATCCGGGCCCTGATCACCAAGGAGGTCGACCAGGTCAACGAGACCCTGGCGCGCTACGAGCAGATCAAGTACTTCACCATCCTGGATAAGCCCTTCGATATCGCTTCCGGCGAGCTTACCCCCACCCTCAAGGTCAAGCGCCGCGTGGTGAACGAGAAGTATCGCGATCAGATCGAGAAGATGTACAACAACCCGGCGTGAGTACGGAATCGATATTGACAACGGTGAGGGATGAGGAGATGCTGCCTTTGGCAGTTACAACCGCACTATCGATATTCATTTAAGAGCAGAGCTTTGCGTGAAGGAGGCATCCGTATGGTTCGAAGGTCATGTTTGATGGTTTCCATCGGCGTTTGTGTCTTGTGTCTGTTGCTGGTAACGGCGTGCGGCAAAAAGACCTCCGAGGAAAAGGCGGCCGAGGCCCTGGCCGAGAAGATGCTCGAGCAGGGCACCGGCAAGGATGTGGATGTGAACATCCAGGGAGAAAACATCGCGATAAAAGGCGAAGGCTTCAAGGCCGAGATCACGCAGACCACGGACTGGCCCTCGGACATGTTCGCGGATGTCGCGCGGTTTAAGGCCGGCACGGTCGAAAATGTGATAAAAGACAATCTTGGAGGTACGCAGAAATTCACTATTTACTTGAAGAATTTCGATGGCGGAGCGGTCAAGAAGTATGAGGAGACCCTGAAAGCCAAGGGCTGGCAGTCCACCTTCATGCAGATGGGCGAGGGCGGTCTGATCAATGCCCGGAAAGGGCAGCTTGTCATGAATTTCGCATTCAATACCCAGAGCAGGGACGGCACGTTCATCGTCTATACCGCAAAAGAATAGAGCGTCGGCATGATCTGTGGTAATGAGCGCCCATGAACATTGCCGTCATCGGCGCGGGGAGATCCGTCAACGGGATCGGACCCTATATAGCCAGGTATTTCCAGAGGCATGGCATGCCGGTGGTCGCCGTGCTGGGACGTAGCGACGCATCGTCCACCCGGGCCGCGGCCGAGCTGGAGCCGTATGGGATCCGGGCCGCTGCCCACTCCTCATTCAAGGAGATGATCGAAAAGTCTCGGCCGGATGCGGTAGCGATCGCCTCGCCCACCGCTACGCACGCCGCCTATATCGAACAGTGTTTGGCGGCCGGAGTACACATCTTCTGCGACAAACCGTTCGCCGCGCCGGAGACCCCGGACCTCACCGCCTGGCTGGTGAGCGTTTTGCGCCGCGCGCATACGAAAGGCCTCACGATCGCCATGAACTCCCAGTGGCCGTTCGTGCTGCCCTTTTATGTCAAGCTTTGCGGGAAGGTGGCGCCGGACAAGGCGCGCACGTTTACCATGCGCCTGTCCCCGGGGGTCTCCGGTCCGGTCATGATCCCGGATTCCCTGCCGCATGGCTTAAGCCTCCTTTACGACGCCCTGGGCAACGGCGTGATCAAGGCGCTGAGCTTCAAACGCGAGAGCGATGCGTACCTGATCGGCTTTACCTATTCTACCGATCGCACGCGCTGCGCGGTAACGATTACGTTGGTTCAGGAGCTCTGCCAGCCGCGTACCCTGTCCTTCGGGTTCGACGGCCGCATCGCCGCGCGCCGTATCGACCCTGCCGCCTATGCCATGTCCTTGACCTGCCGAGGGAAAAGCCTGGCCATACCTGACCCGCTCGAGCTTTCGGTCAAGGACTTCATCGACAGCCTGGCCGCAAAGAGAACCCCGCGCATCGCCGCGGAACATATCGCGCGCACAACCATGCTCTTGCAACAGATCCACGATGCTGCTATCAGGCTCACAGGGACGCTATGGAAAAACTGAGCCACAAAGAGCATGATTTCAGCGCCAAGCTGCGGCAAAACTCGGTCATCGGGGGCCTGCGCGACTATATCACCTGGCAGCGCCAGCTCCGCCAAGGAGGAAACGCCACGCTGCCCCTCCGCGGGCCCCTGTCCATCAACCTTGACCTGACCTCGGCCTGCAACTTCGCCTGTCCGCACTGCGTGGATTCGAATATCATCAATACCACCCGAACCCTGGACTTTGAGACGATCCGGGCAAGCATTGAGACCATGGCGGATCATGGCCTCTTGTCCGTGATCCTGATCGGCGGGGGCGAGCCCACCCTGCACAAGGACTTCGAGAAGATCGTCCGCCTCCTCAAGGAAAGGCGTATCCAGGTGGGCATCGTCACCAACGGCTCCAAGCTGTCGAAGGTGGCCCATGTGGCCGACCTCCTGGAAGAGGGCGACTGGGTGCGGCTCTCTCTGGATGCCGGGCATGAAGACACCTTTGCCAAGTCCCACCGGCCGCGCGGAAACGTAAGGCTGGCCGGCATCCTGCAGTCCGCCTCCGAGCTCAAGCACGCAAATCCGCGCATCTCGCTGGGATACTCCTTCGTGATCGTATGGAAGGGGATCGAGATCGGCGCTCTTGAACTCTGTCCCAATATCGCCGAGATGTCCGAAGCGGTGCGGCAGGCAAAAGACCACGGTTTTGATTACGTGTCCTTCAAACCCTGCCTGATCAGGCTGGAGGATTCGCACAAGGAATCCTTGCTGGCCAAGCCCGGCGGCTTGTCCGAGGATGAGATCATCGCCGCCATCCAGGAAGGCCTGGCTCAGGCCAAGATGGCAGCGGACGGCCGTATGAAGATCCTGGAAAGCGTCAACCTGCAGGCCCTGCTGGAAAAGCGGCTTCCCGAGCTTAAAACTCAGCCCAGGGTCTGTCATGCGCAGTTTTTCCGCACCGTGCTGACTCCTTCCGGGGTCTTCCACTGTCCGGCCTTGCGCGGGGTGGAAAAGGGCCGTATCGCCGGTCCGGAAGGCTATGCCGGAGCAGCGGCGTTCGAGAAGACCATGGCCAATCTGGAAGGCTCGATCAGGAACTTCAATGCCGAGGATGAGTGCCGCGTGGTGGCCTGCTTCTACAACCATATGAACTGGTGGATCGAGCATGCCATCGCGTCCGATGCGGATGTGTCCGCCATCGAGCCGGTGGTGGACAACAATTTCTTTCTATGATGAGCGATGCGCGCCGCATCGGGGTTATCCACCTCAACCAGATCGGCGACCTGATTTTTGCCCTGCCGCTGCTTGCCTCCCTGCGAGAAAAGTATCCCCGGGCCGAGATTGTTTCGATTCTCAAACCGGGCCTCGTCGAGCTCCTCGAGGACTCGCCCTATGTCGATCGCTGCCTGCCAAAAAAGGAGGGCTTGCGCGCGCAGCTTGGGCTCATGCGCGATCTGCGCCGCCAGGCGCCGGACCTGCTGATCTGCCTGGCGCGTTCCGAGGAAGCACTCATGCTGACAACGCTCGGCAAGGCCAAGCTCAAGGCCGGGTTCGCCAATTTTCCCTGGGACGTAGGCCTGGATGTCAAGGAGCAGATCGAGGGCCACAACAGCTGGTACAACAACGCCAAGCTTCTCAAGGCCCTGGGCATACCCATCGCGCAGGACAATTATGTGGGGCTGCTGCATGTCAGAGAGGTCCAGCCGCCGGCCGGGCTTCCTAAGCGGTATGCCGTCATCTCGGCCGGGGCTTCCAGCCGCCGGCTGATCAAGGCCTGGGACGAGGACAAGTTCGCGGACCTGATCATGCGGCTTCAAAAACACTACGATCTCTCCGCCGTACTGGTGGGCGGCGCGGACAGCCGGGCCTGCGACGAGCGCATCATGGAACTGGGGCGCGCCCGGTTTGGCTCAGATCAAGGCGGGGTTATCGATCTATCCGGGCGGTTGAGCCTGAAGGATTTGGTGGCCGTGCTCAAACAGGCGGCCCTGTTCGTGGGCATCGACTCGGGGGTCATGCATCTGGCCAGTGCCCTTGATCTCCCGGTAGTGGGCCTGTTCGGCCCCACGGACCCCTTCTATGTCGGGCCCCAGAACCGTCGGAGCCGGGTGGTGCGCGAGGAGCTGGCCTGCATGCCGTGCTATGTCAAACCGAGCTGCCGGGAATACGATTGCCTGCGCATATTGGGCGTGGACCGGGTGTGGGATGCCTGCGTCGGACTTCTGGGTAGTACAGCCGGCTGACATCAAGCGGCTCGACGGATCCATTACGGGGGGGAAGCGAGAGCATGGGCACGCAAGCCCTGGACAATTTTAAAGACCGGTACCGGGACTACCGCTGGGAGCCTCTGGCGCACCGTTCCGCCGCGTCCATCCGCAGTGTCTACCGGCTTGTCAAGGATGGGGTTCCGGCCTTTTATATCAAGATCTATGATCCGGTCACGCCATTACAAAAACTCGTCAACCGCCTGCGCCCGCGCACCCTGCATGAGGCGCGCATGCTCGAGCGCCTGCGATGCTCAGGCATCCGCGTGCCCGGCGTGGCTGCGCATCTGAGATGCAAAGGGGCTTCGGCACTGGTCACCGAGGCCGTCCATCCGGTGCGCCCGCTCTGGGATCTGGACCGCCCCGCGCAAGCGTCCATCCTGCTGGACATGGCCGTAGAGCTTCTGCAGAACAGGTTTTTCTATAGCGACCTGCATGCGGGCAATGTCCTCCTGGATAAGGAAAGCCGGCCGGTGCTGATCGATGCCTATGAGATCAAACCCCTGGCCCGGGTCAGGCCGCGTCACATCATCGAGCTCATCAGCCAGGTGCACAGCGGTTACGGGCTGACGGAAAAGGATTTGGCCGCCGCGCTTCGAAAGCTTGGCAGGCCAGGCCAAGAGGCGCGGCTGATCGGACGCATCAAGTCGCGCGCGGCCGAGCTGCATGCCCGGAGGGTGGGGCGCTGGATCCGCCGCTCGCTTGCTGAAGGGAGTTTTTCAAGGCGGGAGCGCGCCGGTAACTATACGGCCCTGATAAACCGACGCTTTGCCGTCGATATCCCGGCCTTGACCGACCGGATTACTCCCGCGGATAAGCCTGAACAGATGCTTGTCGGGGAGCAAACCATTACCCTGCATACTTTTCCCCGCCCGGGCTGGTTCACCACACCGCAGGCCATACGCGAATGGAAGGGTCTGCTGACCCTGTTTTTCAATATGGTCCCCTGCGACGAGCCCGTGGCCGCCATTGTCTACAAGGATCGCCGCAGCGTGCTGGCCACTACGTCCGCTCACGATGGCCCCGATCTGGAAGCATGGCTGCGGCGAAACTTCACGGTCATGGACTTCCCGCAGAAGCGGCGCTGCGCAGACGCGCTGGGCAGGACAATCGGAGGCCTGCACGCCAAAAATATCCGGCATGCCGAGCTTGTCTGTTCGCGTATCAAGGTGGGACAGGATCCGCTGCGATTTATTTTCTTGCCGTCGGCTTCCATAACGCAAAGGCGCGCTTTGACTCCCGGGGAAAGCTTGGCGGCCCTGACCCAGCTTGATCTGAGCCTGCCCGTAGCGGTGGGACGGACGCTCAAGCTGACCTTTATCAAGGCCTATGCGGCCGCCGCCGGCGATGAAACCCGCCGGGTGGCACGGGGGTGCGCTTTCATTGCCGCGGGGGGGCGCTAAAGACTATGCATATCAGCCGACATCGCTTCGAAGCGCTCGTCAAGGATATCACCGCCGAGGTCATGGCGGCGCTTTCACCCGAGATGCGCCGCAAGGCCGAGCATATCCTCGTGGTAACCGCCGATCGGCCGAGCAGGGAGCAGTGCGATTGGTATAACGAAGGGCAGGCGGATCTCCTCGGTCTCTTTGAGGGCGTGTCGCTGCCGGAACGCCATACCGGTGATAGGGAATATCTCCCGGACCAGATCACCCTTTTCCGCACCCCCTTATCCGATATGTGCGCGGATGAGGCCGATTTACTCGAAGAGATCCGCATCACCGTCATTCACGAGCTGGGGCACTTTTTCGGCTTCGGCGAGGATGCGCTGGAGAAGCTCGGCTTCGCCTAGCATTCCAGCTTGCATTCAAGCGGCACCTTTGACTCGGGGCATCCGTGCCCCTCGCCCTTCGGGCGTACGCAAGGCGCGTCCAATTTCGCTTTCCTGCGAAATTGTGTCGGCTGCGTCGTCGGCGACTCGGAGTACTAAACATGTACACCTGCGTCGCCTCCTCCTGGCCTTCGCGGTGTCATCTTGAATGCAAACTGGAATGAGCTTTAAGCTCTTTAGTCAGCGACCATTTTTCTGCCGAGCTCTTCGGCTTCTTTCATGAGGGTCTTGTTGGATTTGATCTCGCCCGCATCCATGGCACTGCCGTACACCATGCCCACCAAGGTCGATTCCGTGTAGCTGAAGGCGTCCTGGAAGGTGCGCAAGGCATTGATGCAGCCCGAGTCAAAGGGGTCGGCGCCGCCGTAGCTCATGGCCACCGCGATGCGCTTGCCGGCAAAGGGGTGCTTGGCATAGGCCGGCAGGGCGAATAAGCGGTCCATCCACAGCTTGGTCTGGGCCGACATGGTAAACCAGTAGACCGGGCTGGCGATAACCCAGGCCCGGGCTTCGATCAGCTTCTTGTAGAGGCCCTGCATGTCGTCACGGATGGAGCATCCCTTGCCGCCCTTCTTCTGGCAATGGTAGCAGGACGTGCAGGCCTCGATTTTCAGGCCTTGAATAAAGACCGTCTTCACCTCGGCGCCTTGGGCCTTGGCGCCCTTGGCGATCGCCCCGGCTAAGAGCGCGCTGTTGCCGTGCTTCCTCGGGCTGCCCAACAGCACCAGAACCTTGACGGGTTTGTCCTTTTTCGCCATGCGTACATCCCTCCTTTCATGCGCTCACACGCCATTTCAGGCTACACTATCCGCAGGGTGGTGATCAATGCCTATTACCGGATGCGAACGTGCCGGTAGGCAATGGTGGACTAAAGTACCGATAAAAACCCGGGAAACACCATGGGGCGGGTAAAAAAACTATTGACTTATGGGTTAGTTTACCGCCATTTTGGAATAACTAACGAAATGGGGAGGTTCATAGTGAACAGTATCAAGGAAATACGAAAAGCAAAGGGGTTAACCTTGGAAACACTTTCCAAAGCGTGCGGTGTTTCCGCCAAGACCATCCTGCAATACGAACATGAACCGCCCAAACGGCCCAGTCGCAAGGTCGTCGATAAGCTCTCGCAAGGGCTTGGCATCAGCGCCGAAGAGCTGCTCCAGGTCATACAGGCCCCCGGGCATGGAGGGGGGGCTCTCGGGCCGCAGGACGTGATCGAGTTGAGCGATGCGCACTTGGCCAAGGTCTTAAGCCTGGTGGAAAAGGAGATCCGTGAGCTCCAGCTGCTGCTGCTTGAGTACGCCGACATCCAGTCGCAGCATCCCGCCCTGGCCAAGGCCATGGATTATATCTCGGCCGATATCAATCTCTTGACCGAGATCCAGGGTTTCTTCGCATAGGTATCCGTGTAAAATAATGTGCCCAAAGCAGGCTTAACGCCATGATTGCCATCGAGAATGCCGCCAAGGTATACGATGGCGGGGTCACGGCCCTGTCCGGGGTCAGCCTGCGCATCGAAAAGGGGGAGTGCTGCTGCATCCAGGGCCCCAGCGGCGCCGGCAAGACCACCCTGCTCAATCTTATCTACGGCCTTGAGCGACCGACCAGCGGGAGCGTCGAGGTGGCCGGGATCAATCCGGCGCGCGCGAGCCATGCCACGCTGCAGGGCCTCAGGCGGCATATGGGGTTCGCCTTCCAGGACTTCAAACTCGTGGAAGGCTGGAGCGCCTATGAAAACGCGGCCGTGGTCCTGGAAATGGCGGGCAAACCGCGCAGCTATGTGCGCTCGCGGGTATGGAAGGTTCTGGAATGGGTCGGCCTCCAGCATCGCATGTATGAACGGGCGGCCGACCTTTCCGGCGGAGAACGACAGCGGTTGGCCCTGGCGCGCGCGGTCGTGCACACACCGGAAATCATCCTGGCCGACGAGCCCGTGGCCAGCATGGACCAGATGTCCGCCCAGGTGGTCATGAATCTTATCTTCCGGATGCACAAACGCGGCATGACGGTCATCATCGCCAGTCACGGCAAGGATTTCCTCAACGAAGGGACGTCGCTCATCCGACTTAATCACGGCATGATCGAGGACGCTTAAGTGTTCCCGATACCCTATATCGCACGACATCTGAAGCGCGCCCTGACCCTGCGGCCCTTATCCGTCTTTCTGACCCTCCTGGCCTGCAGCTTGGCCGGAACCCTGTTGGCGCTGAGCGTGTATGCCGTCGACCTGGCGCGCACGGCCTCGCTCGTGCCGGTCTCGGCCAGCTCCATGATGGTCTATATCAAGGGCCGTCCGACCACGGAAGCGATCGAGCGGCTGAGGCAGGACCTGGCGAGCCTGCCCGGCATCGAACGGATCATTTTTATACCGCGCGCCGAGGGGCTAAAACGTATGCGGCACTGGCTGGGGGCCGACAACCCTCTCGTGGCCGATCTCGAAGCGGACGAGCTGCCCGATGCCTTCGAGGTGCGCCTCGATCCGAACCATATGGACCAGGCGCAAACGCTGGCGGTCCGCATTGGACATCTGGCCGCGATCGAGGATGTCCGTTACAACCAGGGGCTCATGGGGCATCTGGCGGGTTCATACCGCGGGATAATGACGACGGGCATCATCTTCGCCGCGGGCCTGATCCTCTGCCTGGGGCTGATCGTATTTCTCACCGTGCGCGTGTCCCTGGAAGGACGTCGCGACGAGATCGAAATCCTGACGCTCTTAGGCGCCGACCGGCTGTTCCTGTATACCCCTCATGTCATGGAGGCCCTGGGTCTGTGCATCGCCGGCGCCGTGCTGGGCTGCCTTTTGGCGGGATATCTGGTCGAGGCCCTGCGCGCGCATATCTCGATCCTTCAAGGCGTCATGGGCGCCTTCAACCTGTGGCAGGCCGCGGTGGTGATCGTGCTGTGCATGCTTTTGAGCCTGACGGGTGTCGGATTGGCTCTGAGGCGATGAGTAGGCACGTTTTTGCGGCGACCCTCCTGGTGCTGGCGCTCTCGGCCCAGCTCCTGGCGGCGCCCGAAGAACAGCGGCTCAAGGAACTCGGCCAGAAGGTGAAGGTCACGGATGCCAAGCGCCGCTCGGTGGAGGATGGCCTGCGCGTGATCGATGGACGCATCGCCGCCATCCAGAAAGACCTGGATCAACGCCAAGCCGATATCGACAACCGCACCCGACTTCTGAATGACTACGGCGCACGCATCAGGGAATACGACAGCTCCCTGGCCGATACACGCGAACATTTTAAACATAAGGCCATCGGTTTTTACAAGGGCGCCCTCATCGATACCCTAGATCTTACCCTGGCCCACACCGAGCTGACCGGTTACCTGTCGGCGGCCGTGGCCAGGGACCGTGAAACCCTGGACTATTACCAGCGCGTTTCTCGCATGAAGAAGGCCGCCCAACAGGGCTTAAAGGACCAGACCAGGGCCCTGAACCAGGACCTGGAGCAGCTGGCCGCGCGCATGCGGGAACTCGAAACGGAAAAAGGGAAAAAAAAGGTATTATTGGCCGCGTTGAAGCAGGAGACCCTGTCTTACCAACAGGAGATCGAGCGGCTCATGGAGCGTATCCAGGCCCGCAAAAAGAAGGAGCAGGAAGCCTATACGGGGATCGCCCGGAACAAAGGCTTCCTGCCGTGGCCGGTGGACGGACGTGTCGTACGCCGCTTCGGGCGCTTTCGAGATAACGGCGTGGTTCAGATCTCCCAGGGCATAGATATCCGCACCGCCGCCGCCGCCCCGGTCAAAAGCATCTTCAAGGGCAAGGTCGCCTACGTGGGAGCCATCGACCGCTTCGGCACTACCGTGATCGTGGACCACGGCGGCGGTTACTATTCGATCTACGGCAATCTCGGCCGAGGCTTGAAGAAGGCGGGCGAAGCGGTGCAGAGCCGGGAAACCATCGCGCTATCCGGGACGCAGGCCCCCCTGCTGCATTTTGAAATCCGCCTGCATGGCAAACCCCAGGATCCCAGCCTCTGGCTGGTAAACGGGAAAAAGGCGCAAAGCCCGCCTTGATGCGCAAGACAACCTGCCGTGCGTGACGGTGCTATTATCGGAACTATTTTATATTGTCCACCGTTGTGCTATATAGGCCCGTAACTCATTTGGGGAGACGATATGAAAAGAAGCAAGGCATTCTGGCCCGTCGTGATTGTGTTGATCGGTGTGGTGTGCATGTTCGCGCTGAACAGGAGCGTGGTGCTCAATGCGGATACCCTCAAGATTTATCCCCAACTGGAAAAATTCACCGACTGTCTGGATAAGATCCAGAAATACTACGTGGAAGAGGTGCCAGCCGATAAGCTCATCGACGGTGCGATCAAAGGCATGACCTCGGCCTTGGACCCCCACTCCACCTACCTTACCAAGGAAGACTATAAGGAGATGCAGGTCACCACCACCGGCAGCTTCGGCGGCCTGGGCATCGAGCTGGGCCTGCGCGAAGGGGTGTTGACGGTCATTACGCCCATTGAAGGCACCCCGGCCTTTGAGGCCAAGATCCAGCCCGGCGACATGATCATCAAGATTGAAGACAAACCCACGCTGGATATGACCTTGGACGAAGCCGTGAAGCTGCTGCGCGGCCCCAAAGGCACCAAGGTCACCATCACCATCCAGCGCGGTCTTAAGGAAAAGGCCTTCGACGTCACCATTACGCGCGCCATCATCCACATCGAAAGCGTCAAGTCCATGGTCCTTGAGCCCGGTTACGGTTATATCAGGGTGCGGCAGTTCCAGGCGGATACCACCGATGTGATCCAGAAGGCCATGACCGAGATGGCGCCGAACCTCAAAGGACTTGTCCTGGATTTGCGCTACGACCCGGGCGGGCTCCTGGATCAGGCCATCAAGGTGAGCGACCTATTCCTCAGCGAAGGCAAGATCGTTTCGACCGAAGGCCGCCTGCCCGAAGACCGCAAGGTGTCCATGGCGCATAAAGCGGGCACGTTCGAGGGCTTCCCCATCGTGGCGCTCATCAACGGCGGTACGGCCAGCGCGGCCGAGATCGTGGCCGGCGCCCTGCAGGACAACAAACGGGCCGTGATTCTGGGCACCAAGAGTTTCGGCAAGGCCTCGGTCCAGACCGTGATCCCCCTGTCCGACGGCTCGGCGCTCAAGCTCACCGTGGCGCGCTACCTGACGCCTTCGGGCCAATCCATCCAGGCCAAGGGTATTACCCCGGATATCATCGTGGAACAGGTGCTGCCGGAGAACGGCGGCAGCCAGAAATTCTTGCGTGAAAAGGATCTCAAGCAGCACCTCGAACCGGCCGGCAAGGAGACGGAGGAGCTCGCGCCCGAGGAAAAAATTGACCTGAAAAAGGGGGTTAAACCCGCCGACATGCTGCGCGAGGACTACCAGCTCAAGTATGCCTTGGACCTTCTCAAGAGTTGGCAGGTGTTCGATAAGCATAAGAATCCCGCATGAGCAAGGCTAAGGCGAATCGCAAGGTGCCGATAATCGTCATTATCGGCGTCGTCATCCTCATCCTGGCTGGTCTGGCCTGGTTTCTGGAGCGACGCACGTCCCCTCCGCCGGGGCCCACGGCCCCGACGGAGGCCCAAAGGTCCCAAGCCGATATCAGGCTTATGATCAAAGGCTGCCTGTTCGACCTGGGAATTCATAAAGACCAGGTCGAGATCTACGAACAGACCTTCCAGGTCAAGATCGAGAAGACATATACCCGCAACCAGCTCGCATCAGCATTCGCGCCCTTGAAGCCTTATGGCCGCGTCGAGATCAAGGATGTCCGGCATGTGGCGATCAAGGTCGACGAGCGGACCTGGATCATCGAGTTCATCCAGGCCGAAAAGGAAGAGACCGTTGCCCGCATTCCTCCGCCTGTTCCGGTCCCGCTCAAGCCCGGGCGGCTGGCCATCATCGTGGACGACATGGGGACGGAGATGCAGCCGGCCCGGCAGTTGGCCGCCATCGAGGGTGATCTCACCTTTTCGATCATGCCCTTAAGGCCCGCTTCACGCGAGGTGGCCCAGTACCTACACGCCAAGGGCCGCGAGCTGCTCCTGCACCTGCCCATGCAGGGCAACGGCGGCAAAGATCCCGGCGAGGGCGCGATCTATAAAGACATGACCCCGGCGCATATCAAGACCATCCTGAGCATGGATTTGCGCGCCGTGCCCTATATCGTGGGCGCGAACAATCACATGGGCTCCGAGACAACCCCGGACCGGGCCATCATGCTCCAGGTCATGCAGGAGCTCAAGCGACATCGGCTCTTCTTCATCGACAGCCTGACCACCAGCGACTCGGTGGCCGTCAGCGTCGCGCGCGAGGTAGGATTGCCCCACAACGCCCGTGACATATTTCTGGACAACGAACAGAACGATGCCTACATCATGGGCCAGCTGGCCAAGCTCAAAAACATCGCCCGCAAGCACGCCAGCGCCATCGCCATCTGCCACCCGTACCCGGAGACCATCGCGGTCCTGGCGCGCGAGGTCCCCAAATTTAAAGCTGAGGGGATCACGTTAATGCGCGTCTCGACCTTCGCACGCAAGTGAACCATCATGGACCGAGAGCGCACACCGCCACGCCAAGAAAGGCGTACGCCATCCTTTTAAGGCGCACCGAGAATTGACTCGCGCCCGGCAGTGCGCTATAGAAGGCTCGGTATGAAACATTGGTACGTGGTACAGACCAACCCCCGCGAGGAAGGCGTGGCCTCCTCGGTCCTGAAACAGCAGGGCCTCGATATCTATCAGCCCTACATGCAGCGTTATGTCTTCCACGCCCGTAAGAAGACCCTGAAACGCTACCCGCTTTTTCCCAACTACCTGTTCGTCAACGTGAGCCCCAGCGAGGAAGAGCTCCACAAGGTCAGGTGGTGCCGCGGCGTGAGGCGCATCCTGCTCGACAACTATACGCCCGTGCCCATCGACGAAGATTTCATTATAGGCCTGCGCTCCCTGGAAGACAGCGACGAGGGCATCATCAAGAAGCCGGTCGAGTTCAAGAGTGGCGATGTGGTGCGCGTCAAGGCCGGTCCCATGAAAGACCTGCAGGGCGTGTTCGAATCCTGGGACTCGGATGAAGGCCGGGTAAAGATCCTGATCGAGATGGTAAGCAACCAGGCCAAGGTCGTACTGCATTCCTCCCTGCTGGAAAAGGCCTAAAGAGAGAGGAGACACGGCGATCCAGACCATCTACGGCCGCACACGGGGACTCAAGGCCTCTTTGGTTCATGCGCTGGAAAGGCTTTACCGCCGCAGGCTTCCACCCGATGCCGCCGTAACCCATGAGCTGTGCACGGAGCTCGCGCGTCTGTCGCATGCCGCCGGCGTGCAGATCGGGGTGCTGATCGACCGCGGCGGCGCCGTGGAGTATGTCATCGCCGGAGACGCCAGCTCCCTGTCCATCCCGCCCCTTGACCGCCGCCGCAGCCATCACGGCCGTCTGCAGGGACTGCGCCTCATCCACACCCATTTCGGCGATACCGGCCTTTCCTCCGAAGATCTCACTGATCTGGCGCGTCTCAGACTGGACCTGATCTATGCCGTCACCGTCTTAGAGGGAGGCGAACCGGGTCTGGCGCATGGCGCGCACCTGACCCCTGACGGCCCGGATACCCTGGTCTGGAAGCTCCTGGATCCGATACCCACCTACCGTGTCGAGATCCCCTTCGAGCGCTTCATCAGCGACCTGGAGGATTCCATCGGCCGCATGCACCGCGCCAAGGCCGTCAGCGCGGGCGATCGCGCCATCCTGGTGGCCACCGGACAGCCCGGCAACGCCGCCATCGAGATCAACTTGGCCGAGCTGAGAAGCCTGGCGCAATCGGCCGGTATCGCCGTGCTTGACACCGTCATCCAGCGCCGGCCCCAACCCGACCCGCGCTACGTGCTGGGCAAGGGCAAGCTCCAGGAGATCTATATCAAGGCCCTGGCCATGGACGCCAACCTGATCGTCTTCGACCACGAGCTTTCCCCTTCCCAGGCGCGCTCCATCTCCGACCTGGTGGATATGCGCGTCATCGACCGCACCCAGGTCATCCTGGACATCTTCGCCAAACGCGCCCGCACCATGGAAGGCAAGATCCAGGTCGAGCTGGCCCAGCTCAAGTACAACATGCCGCGCCTGGTGGGCAAGAACCCGGCTTTGAGCAGGCTCGCCGGCGGCATCGGCACCAAAGGCCCCGGAGAGACCAAGCTGGAGATCGACCGCCGGCGCGCCAAGGAGCGCATGGCCCGTCTGGAAAAGGAAACACGGCGCATCAGCGCCAAACGGGCGCTGACACGCCGCAGACGCAGCAGCCGTCATATCCCGGTCATCTCCATCATCGGCTACACCAATACCGGCAAATCCACGTTGCTCAATACCCTGACCAAGAGCCGGGTACTGGCCGCGGACATGCCGTTCGCCACGCTGGACCCTTCCAGCAAGCGCCTGCGCTTCCCGCGCGAGATCGAGGTCATCATCACCGATACCGTGGGATTCATCCGCGACCTGCCCGACGACCTCAAGGCCGCCTTCATGGCCACCTTGGAAGAACTTTCCGACGCCGATCTCTTATTGGAGGTCATCGATGTCTCCGATCCCCATATCGACTACCGCATGCAGGCCGTGGATGACATCCTGGCCATCCTGGGCCTCAAGGATAAACACCGTCTCAGGGTCTTCAACAAGGCCGACCGCTGCGAGAAGGAACTGGCCCTTACATTGACCGCGCGCTACCACGGCGTGCTCGTCTCGGCCCTGGACCGCGCCACCTTAAGCCCGCTCATCGAACGCCTGGAACAGTTTTTCATAGATCAGGCAGGTCAAAGGTGAAAGGGTAAGCATCATAGGCGGAGCAATGACCCGCATGAATCATTGCCGATCGGGTGGCCGGTATGATACAAGAGGGTCATGGCGGTTCGCATCGTTCGTCTTGGAACCCCGCGATTACCCGATGAAGGCATCCGCATCGGCACGGTTAGGCGTGTGCCCCGCGGGGTGAAGAAGAGCGATTACGCCTCCGGGAACTGGTATGATGTGTGGTTTCCGAACCTTGCGCCCAGTCCTCAGACCATGAAGATGGGGCGGAATGCCAAGAACGCAGCGCAATGGAAGACCTTCGGTCGGAAGTACCGCGCCGAGATGTCCACGCCCGAAAACAGTCGCATCCTGGACCTGCTGGCCGCGCTCTCGCATACCTGCAACTTCTCCGTGGGCTGCTACTGCGCCGACGAGGGGCGTTGTCATCGTATGGTCCTGCGCGCGCTCTTGCTGGAGCGCGGCGCGGATATGCTATAACACCAAGGGAGGGCTGAAGCATGCGGATCTTTATGACCGGCGGCACGGGTTTTGTCGGCACCTATCTGTCCGGGTACCTGGCCGGAGAAGGACATGAGGTCACCATCCTGACCTCCTCGTTCGATACGGCCGGCGCCTCCCCCGGAGAGGGCATTGCCTATCTGCCGGGCAATCCTACGGTCCAGGGGCCCTGGCAGGAAAAGGTCCGCGATCATGACGTGATCATCAACCTGGCCGGCGCGTCGATCTTTCACCGCTGGAACAGGGCGTACAAAGAGATCTTACGCCAGAGCCGCATTCAGACCACCCGCAATCTGGTGGAAGCCCTGGACGGCAGGGCCGACAAGCAGGTCGCCTTTTTGAGCACCTCGGCCGTGGGGTATTACGGCTTTACGGGCGATGAGGAGCTGGCCGAGGACGCGCCGGCCGGCACGGACTTCCTGGCCCGCCTGGCCCATGATTGGGAGCAGGAGGCCCTACGCGCCCGGGATAAAGGCGCGCGCGTAATCATCACCCGCTTCGGCATCGTGCTGGGCAAAGCAGGCGGGGCGCTGGGTCAGATGATCCCCCTGTTCCGGCTGGGCCTGGGCGGCCCACTGGCAAGCGGGCGGCAGTGGTTTTCCTGGGTGCACCTGCACGACCTGGCCCGCGCCTTCGCCTTTCTGATCGGGCACCAATCGGCGGCCGGGCCGATCAACCTGTGCGCGCCGCAGCCGGTGCGCAACCGTGACCTGGCCCGGGCGATCGGCAAGGTCCTCAAGCGCCCCGCGATCCTGCCCGCCCCGGGGTTCATGATCAGGCTCATCCTGGGCGAATTCGGCAGCGTCCTGCTCAAGGGCCAGCGCGTCATCCCCCGCGCCTTGCAGGAGCAGGGTTTCGGCTTTCACTACCCGATGATTCACGAGGCCTTGCGAAATATCGTAGGTACATAGAGTACCGATGCATCATAGGGAAAAACGCCGTGCCACTGGGTTGCTGATCGCGCGGGCCTTGCTCATGGGCGGTGGCGCGCCTCAGGCCTTGTACCGCTCGCACCTGCTTCGGCCAGAAAACTCGAACCACGCGGGCGTAATGGATTCAAAGGTGAATTTATCGCAAAAGGGCTTGAGACAGGTCTGAGCCCATTCGTGAGGCTTTCCGTAAAATATCATGGCGCTCTTTCACCTTTGCGCGGTCGAACATGCCGTAGACTGGCAATTCTGCGATGATTTCATATCCCAAGGCTTCCAGGGGAAGACGCATGGCATCCAGCGTGAATCCCCTATCACGCTCATTTTCCTGCTCGCAGATCGCAACTAACACGGCCTTGCGCCCTTGACCGGCCAGGCGGCTCGACCAACCTCGGGGGCGCTTGTCATCAAAGTCATAAAAACAGTACAGACGGTCTATGAAGGCCTTCATCCATGACGTAACATTATAGTTGTGAGCGGGAGATACGAGGACCAGCCCCTGAGATGCAAGGATGGATGGATAGATAAGAGACATTCCATCATGCAATCCGGTACAGATGCGATCCTTCCGGCACTGCTCGCACCCGATACACCCTTGATAGTGAAAATCCCGCAAATGAAGGGCATTGGCGGGGATTCGGTTTTCAATAATTTCTTTGAGCAGATAGTGTAATAGAATATCCGAATTCCCGCCCTTTCGGGGACTCCCTCCGATACCTAATACCATTGGCTTGGGAGGTTCATTGTTCATGCATGCCTTGATCAGGTCATCGACAGAACGCACAGGTACGGCTCCCTCTTTATTAATCCGAGATACGTATTCATCAAACTCCAAGTCGGATACGCTACAAGCCGCATGGTTATAAGAACGCGCGGGCAGGGGCTTGACCTGCATGACCGCCATCCAAACGCCACCGACCATAAAGAACTTCTCATACGGTAACGAAAAATTTTCTTTTTTTAAAGATCGTTCTGGCACCATTATTCACTCCCTGCCAGTGGAGTCAAGGAATAAAGGTCCCGCCCGCCAAATGACCCCACGAGCCAAGCCTTGTCCATCCATTGCGCCGTGCTGCCGCGCCGTATATAATATGCCCCAGTCATGCAGAACCCCGATAGAGCCCTGGAGCCGTTCCACCCCCTGGTGCAGGCTTGGTTTGTCAAGCGTCTGGGCCGGCCGACCGACATCCAGGCCAAGGCCTGGCCGATCATCGCCCAAGGCCGGCATTGTCTGGTCACGGCGCCCACGGGCAGCGGCAAGACGCTGACGGCCTTTTTATGGGCCCTCAACCAGCTCATCACCGGCGTCTGGGCCACGGGCCGGCCCCGCGTGCTGTATGTATCGCCCTTGAAAGCATTGGGGAACGACATCCGCCGGAACCTCATCGCGCCCCTGGGCGAGCTGGCCTTGGCCTTCAAGGCCGCGGGCGAACCTTTTCCCCATATCGGCGTGCTCACGCGCAGCGGCGACACCCCGGCCGATGAGCGCCGGAAGATGTCCAAACACCCGCCCGAGATCCTCATCACCACGCCCGAGAGCCTCAATATCCTCTTGAGCTCCGCGAGCGGCGAGGCCATGCTGGGCGGGATCGTCACCGTTATCCTGGATGAGATCCATGCCGTGACGGCCACCAAGCGCGGCACCCATTTGATTACGGCTGTGGAACGCCTGACGCGCCTGGCAGGTGAGTTTCAGCGCCTGGCGCTCTCCGCCACGGTCAAGCCGCTGTCCGCCGTGGCCGACTTTATGGCCGGGTACCGCCTCACCGGGCAAGACGGCGGGTATGAGAAACGCAGCGTCGTCGTTATCCAGGGTGCGGATGAGAAGCGCCTGGATATCCGCGTGAGCTTTCCGCCCGAGGCGCGCGAGCAGATGGTGGATGATTCCCGCTGGCCCGCGCTGGCCGCCGCCTTCCGGCCGATCATCAAGGCGAGCGCCGCGACCCTGCTCTTCGTCAACAGCCGCCGTACGGCCGAACGGCTCACGCGTCTGATCAATGCAGACGAGCCGACCGAGCTGGCCTATGCGCACCATGGCTCCCTGGCGCGCGAGATCCGTCTGGCCGTGGAACAAAAGCTCAAAAAAGGGGAGCTTAAGGCCATCGTGGCCACCAGCTCGCTCGAGCTGGGCATCGACATCGGCGAGCTTGAGAAGGTGATCCTGGTCCAGACGCCACCTTCCATCGCCGCGGCGATCCAGCGTATCGGCCGCGCCGGACACCGGGTGGGCGGCATCAGCCGCGGCCTCATCTACCCCACCCACGGCCTGGATTTCCTTACCGCCGCCGTGCTGGCCAGGGCCGTGATGGAGCAGGATATCGAATCCATGAAGCCCATTACGGCGCCGCTGGACGTCCTGGCCCAGGTCATCCTCTCCATGGCCGGGCGCGAGTGCTGGGACATTGACGAACTCTTCGCCTTCATCCGCACCTGCGAGCCTTACCACGAGCTGAAGCGCTCTCAGTTCGACCTGGTGCTGGACATGCTGGCGGGCCGCTACGCGGATACACGCCTGCGCGAGCTGAAGCCCCGCATATCGCTCGACAAGGTGGAGGGCACGGTGCAGGCCAAAGAAGGCGCTCAGCGCCTGATCTACCTCTCCGGCGGCACGATCCCCGAGCGGGGCTACTTCGACCTGCGCCTGGAAGGCACGCGCGCCAAGATCGGCGAACTGGACGAGGAGTTCGTCTGGGAGCGCCGCATCGGCGATACCTTCCCCTTAGGAGCCCAGGTCTGGCGCATCCAGCGCATCACCTCCAATGACGTCGAGGTGGCCCCGAGTGCGGCCAAACCCGGCATCCTGCCCTTTTGGCGGGCCGAAGACCAGAACCGTGACTTCCACTTCGCGCACAAGATCCTCATCTTCCTTCAGGAGTATACCGCCCGCCTGGATGACCCTGACCTGGGCGCGGAACTGAAACGAAACTATTGTCTGGATCAGACCGCGGCCGTGGAGCTGATCGAATTCCTGGGGCGCCAGCGCCACGCCACCGGATCTGAGCTGCCGCACCGCCGGCACATCATCGTCGAATACCTTGGCGAGGCAGCGCAGGCATCGGACAAGCACCAGGTGATCCTCCACACCCTCTGGGGCGGCCGCGTCAACAAGCCGTTCAGTCTGGCCCTGCAGGCGGCCTGGGAGGAGAAATTCCACACGTTGATCGAGACCATTACCAGCAATGAGGGCATCCTCCTCATCCTGCCTTTTCCCGTAAGCGCCGCCGAGATCTTTGCTCTGGTGAGCCCGGAGAACTTGGAGCGGCTCTTGCGAAGCAGTCTGGAATCAAGCGGCTTCTTCGGCGCCCGGTTTCGGGAAAACGCCGGTCGCGCCCTGCTCCTGCCGCGCGCGGACTTCAAGCGGCGCCTGCCGCTGTGGCTTAATCGCTTGCGCGCCAAGCAGCTCATGGAGGCCGTGCTTAAGTATCCGGATTTCCCGATCCTCTTAGAGACCTGGCGCACCTGCCTCAAGGATGAATTCGATCTGGCGAACCTTGCCACGCTCCTGGATGAGATCCGCACCGGCGGCATAGCCTTGAGCGAGGCGCGCACCACGTTAGCCTCGCCCTTGGCCGAGGGCCTGATCTGGAAGCAGACCAACACCTTCATGTACAGCGACGACACCCCGAGTTCCGGCAAGGCCTCATCGTTGAGCCGGGAGCTGCTTAAGGAAATTGTCTCGTCCAGCAGCCTGCGGCCGCGCATCCCGGAAAGCCTGGTCACAGCCTTGGAGGACAAGCTCAAGCGCACGGCCCCGGGCTATGCCCCGCGCTTTAGCATTGATCTGCTGGACTGGGTCAAGGAACGCCTGCTCATTCCAGAGCCGGAGTGGCAGGCCCTGCTGGAGGCGGTTACGCGCGACCACGGCCCGGACGCAGTGCAAGCAACCGCCCCGATTCATGATAAACTCGTGACGCTCACATTGCCGGGAGCAGGGCGACCGGTCGTCTGCGCCCTGGAAGATCGTGGCCGCATCACTCAGGCCTTCGGGCTGGAGTCCGACAGCCCGGAGACAAAAACTCAAATCGACGAGGCCCTTCTGGCCGATATCCTGCTCCAGTGGCTCAGCTTCTATGGGCCGCTGGAACTGCGCGTTATTCAGGAGGCGCTGGGGATAAGCGCTTCCACGCTGAATGATCTGCTCTCCGGATTGGCCGAGGATCAGGCCGTTGCCATCGACCTCCTGAGCGAGCATGCCAACGAAACTCAAGTCTGCGAGCGTGAAAACCTGGAGATCCTGCTGCGCATGGCGCGTGCGGCCCGCCGGCCGGTCTTCAAGGCCCTGGCGATCGAGCGCCTGCCTCTCTACCTGGCCGCCTGGCAGGGCTTGACCGCGCCGGGGGAGACCGTGGAAGATCTGCAGGCGCGCCTCGATCAGCTCTTCGGCTACCCGGCCTTAGCCGAGCTCTGGGAAGGACAGATCCTACCGGCGCGCCTGAACCCTTATTATTCATCCTGGCTGGATGGGCTGCTGCAGACCAGCGACCTGGCCTGGTTCGGCTGCGGCAAAGGGCGGCTGGGGTTTGCCTTCAGAGAAGATCTCGAACTCTATCTGAGTGGTACGGTTTGTGAGACATCGATGCAAGACTGTCCGGAAGAACTCGCCCGTCTCTTCCCCCGTGAGGGCGGGCGCTACAGCCTGCTCGAGATCATGCAGTTTACGCACAAGGACAGCGCCGGCCTGACCCGCGCGCTCTGGGACCTTCTCTGGCAGGGCAGGGTCAGCAACGACAGCTTTGCCGCGCTGCGCCAGGGCATCCTGACTCGGTTTGCGCCCGTCACACCACGCGATGACCACCGGCGCACCGCGCGCACGAGCCGCAGCCGCTGGAGCATGCCCAAGCCGTTTCCCGGTCACTGGTATGCCCTCGCAATCCCGGATCAGGAAGTTGATCCCCTGGTGCAGATGGAGCTTGCCAAGGACCGCGTGCGCCAGCTCTTAAGGCGTTACGGCATCCTGTTCCGTGAGCTTTTGGCCCATGAGCAGACCAGCTTGCAGTGGGGCGCTGTCTTCAAGGCGCTCAGACTTATGGAGCTCTCAGGCGAAATCATCTCCGGCCACTTCTTTGAAGCTATCCCGGGCCTGCAGTTCATGAGCTATGAGGCCTTTCGATTTTTAAGCGCCTCCCTGCCGGAGGATGCCGTGTACTGGATGAACGCCTGCGACCCGGCCAGCCTCTGCGGTGTTCAGCTCGAAGGCCTTAAAACGAAGCTCCCCAGCCGCACACCCACCACCTTCCTGGTCTACCGCGGCGCCACACTCGTGCTGGTGGCGCGCCAAGGCGGCCGCACGTTGCACTTTCATACCCCGCCTGATGACCCGCGTATGGCCGAATACCTCGCCTTTTTCAAGACGCTCCTGGGCCGGGAGTTCAACCCGCTCAAGATCATTACCGTGGAAACCATCAATGGAGAGCCGGCCCTTGAAAGTACCTATGCCCCAATTCTGCGATCTTTCGGTTTCACCGGCTACCATAAAGGATTGGAACTGGTGAAGAAGTATCCGTAACAGCACGCCGGAACGTTGTATACGTATTTTAAGAACGCCCCGGAGATCATTTCAGTCAGACGTCGCACCCGTGTGTGGCGGCATGTCGCCCGTCGAGCTGTTTACCGTTCATCCAGTACTTTTCGGATAGTCATGGCAAGCACGCTCATTTCCAATGGTTTCATAATAAATTCGCGGATGCCGATATGTTTTGCCCTTTCTTCCGAAATATGCTCGCTGTATCCGGTACATAGGATAATCGGTATATCAGGACGGATCTCCATGAGCTTTTGAGCCAACTTGTCTCCGGCCATGACCGGCATGGTCATATCCGTAATCACCAGGTCGAAGGCAAAAGGGTTTTTCCGGAACAGATCGTGGGCCTCTGTACTGCTTGTTCGGGTAACCACCGTATATCCCAGCTTGCCCAGCATTTTGCTTGCCAGATTAACGAGCACCGGCTCATCATCCACGTAGAGGATACGCTCTTTTCCAACCGGAAAAGATATACCCAGGGCAGGCTTTACCGGTATTGGCTCGGATTGAATTTCGGGCAGATAGATATCGAAAACCGTTCCCTGTCCCAGCGTGCTCTCGCAGGTGATGGCGCCGCCATGGCTCTTTACGATGCCGTGCACTACCGCCAGCCCAAGGCCGGTTCCATGCCCCAGTTCCTTGGTGGTGAAATACGGCTCAAAGATCCGTTCGAGAACCTCCGGCGGCATGCCCTGGCCGCTGTCTCGTATGGTGAGTTTCAAATACGGCCCGGGCAGCACGTCCGGATAATGCGCCACCTCCGCCGCATCGAGATATGCCTCCCGGAGTTTCACCTCCAGGACTCCCACGTTGCCATTCAATGCCTGTACCGCATTGGTGCAAAGGTTCATCATCACTTGGTGGATCTGGGTCGGGTCGGACATGATCTCTCCGGAAGTACTCAGATCCTTTCTGATCTCGATCGTGGTGGGGATTATGGAACGCAGCATCTTGAGCGATTCCTCGATCACGTTTTTAAGCGTGAGCGGCGCATACTCGGTGGGCGTCATACGGCTGAAGGTAAGGATCTGTTTGGCAAGGTCTTTCGCTCGTTCACTAGCCTTGAGCACCTGATGGATATAATCCATTGCCTTGGACGGTTGCGGGATATCATTTAACGCCAGATCGGCATATCCGATAATGGCGGAAAGGATATTGTTGAAATCATGGGCGATACCTCCGGCCAACGTCCCGACGGATTCCATCTTCTGGGCCTGAAAGAGTTGCATCTGGAGCCGTTTCTTCACTTCTTCCGCCTGTTTGCGATCGGTGATATCCCGGATGATGCCGACAATGTAGGCATCGCCTTTTTCATCTCGATACAGACTCTTCCTGGTCATGATGGTGTGGACGACCCCTCTGGCGTCGGTGAGCTCCTCTTCGTTGATGTTTTCTTGTCCGTGAGTAAAGACGCGTTCATCAATTTCCCGGAAGACATCGGCTTCATGCTTGGGGACGAAGTCATAGTCCGACTTTCCCAGGAGCTCTTCCCGGCGGTGCCCCATGAACTCGCACATGGCATTATTCAGCAAGACCCAGCGGTGTTGCCGGTCCTTGACAAAGATGGGGTCTGCCACGGCGTTGATGATCTCGTCCAGATAGTTCCTGGATGCCGCCAGGGCTTCTTCCGCCTGCTTGCGGTCATTGATATCGGTGAGGAAGCCTTCTATGAGCAAGGGGGTTCCGGATGCATCGAACACCATGCGCACACTGATGGAAATCCAAAGCTTGCTTCCATCTTTGCGGTAGAATTGGATTTCACGTCCGATGACCTCATTATGCTCGAGCAGGATGGCGATAATGGCATCCCGATCTTCCGGATGAACATAGGTCTGCTGCCGGATATTCGTGACCCGCTCCATCAGCTCGGCCGGGGAATCGTAGCCAAGGATGCTCGCCATGGCAGGATTGACGCTCAGGAATCGCCCTGCGATCGAGGTCTGGAAGAGCCCTTCCAGGGCATTCTCATAGATGCCTCGGTACTTTTCCTCGCTGTGGCGCAAGACTTCCATGGTCTGTTTGAGCCTGTCCGTCATGAGGTTAAAGGTGCGGGCCAGGACGCCGATCTCGTCCCGGGAGCGCACATCCACCATGTGATGCAGATCTCCCTGCGCAATTCTCTGGGCCGCCTCGGTCATCTGCCTGACCGGACGGGTAATGTTCCAGGCGATCAGAATACCTATCATACCGATCAAGAGCGTTATTGCCATTCCGGCCAGCCCCATGATGCGGGTCATCTGGATGCGGCCGCGGTTCAAGAATGTCCGGTAGCGTTGGAGTTCCTCCTCGTATACGCTGGTCCCGATTACCCAATCCCAGGGCGCATAGTATGCAAGCCGGGCTATTTTCCAGCGCGACTCGGGCTCTCCGGGGTTTTGCCAGCGATAGCGCACGGTGGCGAGTTCTCCGGGCTTGAGGGCTACGGCCTTATGGATGATCGCCTGGATGATCAAGCTGCCGTCGCTGTCGGTGCTCTCCCAGATGTCTTCCCCGTCGCGCTCGCCTTTATAGGAAATGACGTAACGGCCGCGGTCTTGGCCCTTGCCCCCCAGGACATAGACATAGCCTGTTTTGCCGACCGTGGTCTGCAGGATGGCCTGGCGTATCCGTGACTCGACGTTTTTCTGTCGAACCCCCACATACAACATACCGACCAAGGCGCCGGCCTGGTCTCTGATCGGTTCATAGGCGGTCAGGTACCACGCATTCACGACATACGCGCGCCCGTGGTAACTCCTTCCTTGCAGGATGGCGGCGATCACCGCATTGGGGGTGCCGTCGGGATTGACGGCCGGGATGTAGGTGCCTATCGCGCGCCGGCCGGTTTCGTCCATGACCGTCGTGGCCACGCGCAGCATGTCGCCGTTGGCGTTCATACGTTGGAAAATAGTGGCGGTTTCTCCGACCAGGCCGGCAACTTCATCAACCACGGCGGTCGGGACAGCCGGGTCGGAATTTTTGCCGAGCCAACGGCCGCCGATGAGCATCTTGCGGAGTTGGACCTCTACCGCCTTGTTCGTGAACTGATTGATCCCCGTCCAAGGGATGGTTTCGCCGGATAAGCTTACCTTTCCCGAAGCGGCGAGGATATGGTCGGCGACTTTAAGATTGTCGTTCACCTGTTGCTGGACCGCCTCGTTCTCCGTCCGGACAAGGTTGTAAACCCCCTGGGTGATATGATCCAGGTCGCCGGAGATCAATTCATCGACTTCGCCCTGGGCCAGCTTGTTGTACTGGTCGCTTTGCCACACGGCCAGGGCCACCAGGGCCACGGCCGTAATCAAGACGCTGCCCGCGCCCAGCAGGGCCACCTTGACGTTCAACCGCCATTGTCTTACGGGATTCAGCATGAGGTTGCTTCTCCCAGTGAGTCCATAACGCTGACGCCACTCCTCAAGGGTATCTCCCACACATCGCTGCTTTCACCGCAGGTGCTGTGTGTGGCATCCATCATTCTCACCTGTAGCCCCCTGCCTTTTCAATAATAATGACGATCTATCATGAATCAATGGAGAGAAAGGAGTTGCCGGGTATCACAAGGATTGGGAGCCCATGGGGAAATGCGCCTAAGCACAGCTGATGCCTAAGTTATGCGGCGGAGTGTAACGCCGGTTGCTTGAACGACAAGGCAAGCCCTATTCTCCAGTTCAGAGAGTGCCTGTTTGCGGTCTATCGGGCAAGGAACTCCTTGAGGGCCGCGACCGTGCGCGCCGGATCCTCCTCCTGCGGCACGTGGCCGAGGTCTTCGAAGCGAATGAGCGTGCTGCCGTCGATCTCTCTATGGAAGCGTTCCCCGAATTTGGGTGGAATGAGGCGGTCGCGACCTCCCCACAGGATGAGCGTGGGCAGCCTCAGCTCCGGCACGCGCGCCGCCAGCGGTCCAGGTTGCGTCTGACGGAAGCGTTCGGCCAGTGCCCGGCGGTTGCCCGACCGCGTGGTCAGGTCGAAATAGCGGTCAACCAGCTCAGGGGTGACCTTCGACGGATCGCCGTAGACGTTCTTGAGGCTCTTTTCGACGAAGCTTCGCGGCAGCACGTCTCGCATCAGCCGGTTCAGCACAGGGGTGCGCGCGATTCTGAAACCGATTGGGACCGATTGGGACTGGTATGGATAACCACTGGCGTCGATGAGCACGAGACGCTCAACCCGCTCCGGATGCAGCACCGCCGTGGCCCAGGCCACATAGCCGCCGAGGGAATTGCCGGCCAGCACGCACCGCTTGACCTTAAGCTGGTCGAGCACGGCGAGAACCACGGCCACGTAGCTCTCGATTGCATAGTTGCCGCCTGGCGCAGGACCGGTCAGGCCAAAGGCCGGCATATCGTAGCGGATGACACGATGGCCGTCCTTCAGGGCCAGAGCCCAGCCGTCCCAGGTATGCAGCGAAGCGCTCGTGCCATGCAGCAGCACGATCGGCATCGGATCGTCCTTTGGCCCCTCGTCGCGCAGGTGCACCTGCATGCCCGCGATTTCGATGAACTGGGACGGCGCCGGAGCCCAGCGAGCTTTCAGCTCATCCACCGTACGGTCCGGCACGCGGTTTGCCGCGATAAACACGCCCGCCGCCGCAACGAGCACCAACAGGGACCAACCAAGGATCTTCAGCAAGAGCTTCATGCAGTACCTCCCTAACGATAGATGTTCTCGGCAACAATTATAAACATATCCATGCCGAATGCCAGGGGCCAAGACTATAGCCTTGGCCGTGGAGGAGAATATGCCTCGGCTGTTTGACCAGTTTGCCAACGTCTTTGTTATGCCCCATTGATCGCACCCACAGCGGATCCAAACCATTCAGAATTGAACAACCAGAGCATCTATCTCACTGGCAAGCTTCGCTTGGCCAGTGCCACCCATGATTTTCTTTATCCCGTTCCTTTACCTGGGCCACCTGCCGGTTATGCTGCATGGTGCGCTACGATGGTTTTATCTAGATGCTCGGCCAGACGTTCTTCGGCAACGTCAAGGTCGTAATGCGTTTGCATGTAATCCAGCTTTGCGCATCCGTGCCGAAAAACCTTGCCAGCCGCAGGGCCGTGTTGGCCGTAATCGAGCGTTTGCCCGCCACGATCTCGCCAATGCGACGCTGCGGTACGCCGATGGACTTGGCCAGCCGATACTGGGAAATGCCCATAGGTTTTAAGAAATCCTCCAGCAGGATTTCACCGGGATGTATATGCGGAATGCCCTTTTTTATGACGGCCCCAAAAGATTTCAGTCCTCATATGGTCCGAGGAAACGTTCACCGTTAAAGTGGATCAGGTGTGTCGGGGACTCGGCGATCCATACCTCGGTTTCCCAGGAGATGTCATTCAAGTACTTCACCATAGCCTTCCGACCAAGGAAAGATGTTACAAAAACCAGGCCGGCGTTTGATCCGGAAAACAATGTCTTCAATTCCTGTCTGCGTTTAGGGTTCACAGGACCGTGGCTTGTAACTGCCTCAATAAGAACCAGCCAGTTTTTTTCCGCGAAATATACGACAACATCCGGCATTTTCCCATGTTCCTCTATTTCGACACCCAGCCGAGACAAAGCATCTGAATCGAAATAGGCCCATTTCTTTTCGGTGTCCCCAACGTAGATGACGTTGCTTCCCGGGGTGAACAATGGGCAGAACTCATCCATGATCTTCTTCACCAAAACATTCTGACCGCCGGGAGAAAGCCTTAGTTCTTGACCAGTTGCAAGTTTGACAGGCAAACGTCGCATTTTCCTTTCACGCGCATACAACTTTTTCAATGTGTTAACAGTTTGAAGGTACCGAAGCAATTCGCGCTTCCATCCCGGCCTTCCAAAACTTCGAACCAACTTGAGGACTGAGGGCTCGATCTGATAGACAGCCTTGGGGCTATTGGTCGGCCTAGAAGGTTTGTCTGGATTCGCGATAATTACGGCTGCCTGTAGAAACTGATGAACCGTTTGACGACGTACCGTTTCGCGGGTATTGGGCGCATACCTTTTTCCATAGTGCTCCTGAAAAAATTCCATCATGGGAGTTATGCCCATGAGTGGATCAGATGCGTCTTCCCAGTTGTTTGCAGGTTTAAGATCCAATAGGGACAGCAGCGTCAAAGCGGAACGCTCGTTTTGTTGCTGTGTTGGAAGACCGAGATCTTCCAAGATTGCGAGGGCTTCTTTGATCTTTTTCTTCGCTTTGTTCCCATTGGTCTTATTCATCAAGGGTTGAACACTCCTTTTCTATTTCTGAATCGATTGTTTCCTGGTCAGGCATGGTCTCTTTGAAAGACGCACCGAATCGCAAGAGCTGCTCGCGGGTGGGATATGGCATTTTCCGGAGGTCGTTTGCATTAACTTGGGTGTGTCCGCTGAAAAGGCGGAAATACTGGTCGACGAGAGTCGAGTTGAGGTACAAGGCAAGCCCTTTTGCCAAATCGACTGGCAACCCTCTCCCGTCTCGGTGATAGTAATTCAAGTGGTTCTCGAAACCGACATAGGACGCATTGGTTCGTTCAGGGTCATATACCGCGGCCATAATTCGTCTTTGCTGTTCCTTAGACGAGAACCTCTTTGTAAGAACATAAAATCCGGCTTCAACAAGAAGGCTGGCAGTCTCTTCGTTTGAGGCAATGGCATTCGGTTTTTTACCTGATTCTAAGGGCCAGATTATGAACCCATTGGCAAAATGACAGGGATAGATCAAAGGAGCATCCCCTTGTTCAGGAGACCGCCTGAGATGCTTTCGTGCCCTGAAATCGACAACGCGCCCAGTGGATACGCTCAATCCCAGCTTGCTGAGAGATGAACTAAAGTACTTAACTTGCTCCAACAAAGCGCCATCATACTTATTGACATCAAGACGAATAAACATATCCCGATCACCGGGAATGACAACTCGACCATAGGGGACCGTCAAGGGGCCTATCCTTTCGAAATCAAGTCCCTCGGAGACCGAGATTGAGACATCTTCCGGTTTTTCCAGCCCCCGCACCGCATGATAGATGATGTTCTCTTGTAGTACGTTGTCGTCGCCGAACGCCTTTCTGCGCGATTCGAAGATGTGAATTCGTTTTAGGTTCATCATCTGCAAGAAGGCAGTGCGAAATTTTTTGAAATATGGTCCATTGCAAAAGCTACGCGGGGTTATTGCGACCATCTGGCCGTTCTGCACCAGCAAAAGCATCGACAGCCAGACAAAGACGGCATATAGGTTCGCCACTTCGATACCTGATAAGTAGAGTTTTCTGCTCATAGGAGTCTGGATGTTGAGTTTTTTGTATGGCGGGTTGAGAATAACATGGGTGAATTTTGGGCTTGGTTCGAGAAATAGAGATCCATTCAATTCGGCCAGGGCCGCGGAGACAAAATCTTCGAATCTTATTCTTCCATGAAATTCGATGCCCTTAGATTCACAAACCGTCTGACATTTTCTTATGGTATCTTCAAGATAGGGTAGGATTTCGCTGTCCGTTTCGTAGGCAACGACCTCGATTGATCGGGGAGGGTCTGCACTTGCAATCAGGGTTTCCACGCAAGCTGCAAAAAGAACTCCAGTCCCGGCACCTGGGTCTAAAATTCGCACGTGTCGAGAACTAGATCCAAACAGAGACGCCATGAATTCAGCTATTGAAACAGGGGTTAAGAACTGACCAATCCGGGATCGATCGGCCCTATTGCTAGTGCTGTTGAATGCCGTGCGAATATGGTCGAGTGTATGCATCTTTAGCAATCATATCATTTTTGGCGTGTCTGACAAGTCAAGAGATCTTGACTGCTAAAGGCGGCTAGGTATGTTCGGCTTTGATATAGATGATTATGGAAATCAACCGTCCCCTTGCAGGCGCAAGTGGACGGTTTGGGCTACATACGGTTAATGATCGCCTGGCCGAAGCCCGAGCACGACATGAGGGTCGCGCCTTGCATCTGGCGCTCCAGGTCATAGGTGACCTGCTTGTCGCTGATGGCTTGCGCGATGCCTTTGCGGATCAGGGCGGCGGCCTCGGTCCAGCCGATGTGGTCCAAGAGCATGGCGCCCGAAAGGATTAAGGAGCCGGGGTTGATCTTGTCCTGGCCGGCGTACTTGGGGGCCGTGCCGTGCGTGGCCTCGAAGACCGCGAAGGGGATGCCGATATTGGCGCCGGGCGCCATGCCGAGTCCGCCCACCTGGGCGGCCAGGGCATCGGAGATGAAGTCGCCGATCAGGTTGGGCACGGCCAGCACGCTGTACTCGGAGGGGCGCAGCAGCACCTGCTGGAACATGGAGTCCGCGATGCGGTCGTTGACCAGGATCTTGCCCGCGGGCAGCTTGCCGCCATAGGTCTTGGAGAGCTCATCCTCGGTGACGGCCACGTCGCTGAACTCGTCCTTGATAAGCTGGTAGCCCCAGTCGCGAAATGCGCCTTCGGTGTATTTCATGATATTGCCCTTGTGCACCAGGGTCACGGTTTTTTTGCCCGCGTGGATGGCGTACTGCATGGCCATGCGCACCAGGCGCTTGGTGCCGGTGATGCTGATGGGCTTGATGCCGATGCCGGAGTCCGGACGGATGTCCGCGCCCAGTTCCTTGGTCAGGAAGCCGATGAGCTTGTCGGCCTGAGCCGATCCTTGCGGCCATTCGATGCCGGCGTAGACATCCTCGGTGTTCTCGCGGAACACGGTGATGTCCACCAACTCGGGGCGCTTGACCGGAGCCGGGGTGCCCGCGTAGTACTTGACCGGCCGGATGCAGGCAAAGAGGTCCAGCACCTGGCGCAAGGTGACGTTTAAGCTGCGGATGCCGCCGCCCACGGGCGTGGTCAGCGGGCCCTTGATGCCCACGATGTACTCGCGCAGGGCCGCCAGGGTCTCCTCGGGCAGATACGAGCCGCACTTCTGGTGGGCCTTTTCACCGGCATAGACCTCCAGCCAGGCGATGGCGCGCCTGCCGCCATAGGCCTTGGCCACGGCGGCATCCATGACCGCCGCAGCGCTCTTCCAGATATCCGGCCCCACGCCGTCGCCTTCGATATAGGGGATGATCGGATCGTCGGGTACAATCAGCTTGCCGTTTTCAAAGCGAATCTTGGTTCCCATTGCTTTCCTTTCAGACTTGTTTATGCAGCTCTTCCCACAAGAGGGACTGGTATTTGTGCAGGTCCTTGGCGCTCATGCTCATGCCCCGCGATTCGTACACATCCTGGATGACCTTGACCACATCCTCGAAGCGGATATCCAGGCCCAGCACGCCGATCATATCATCGTCGGCGTCCACGATAGGGGCCGAGACCGTGATGATCAAGGCGCCGGTGATGCGCGAGGCGATGATGCCGCTGACATGCAGCTTGCCGTCCTCCATGGTCCTGCGGAACCAATCGCGGTCGGAGCAGTCCTCATTCTCCTTCATCTTGTGCTGAAAATGGCCGCGATATTCAGGCTGGGTGATGTTCTTGGTGACCTTGATACCGTTCATGTCCGTGACATAGGCGAACTGGATGAAGGAGTACTCCTCGATGAACTCGGTCAGTACACTCTCCTGTTTGGCCGGATCCATGGATTGCATGTCGGGGTGCGAGAGAAGCTTTTCGATCAGCTGGCCGGCATATTCGCGCGCCTCGACCTTGATGAGGTCGAAGCCGGACAGGAAGATCTGCGGGATGAAGCGTTTGGCCAGCTTTTCGAGCTCCTCGTCGCTCATGGTGGTCATGCGGCCGTCCTCGTACTCCTTGACCATGTGCTGGTACATGCGCGTGATGCCGGGGTGTTTCTTGTCGATGGTGTCGCTGCCGGTGAGTTTGTAGTGGTTGTTGATCCAGTGCGACACACCGGCCTTGCCCGATTTGTCGGTGATGGCGATGGCGATGGGCCGGTTCAGGATCTTGGTGGTGTCGAAGACATTGTAAATTTCCTCGTTCTTGACCAGGCCGTCGGCATGGATCCCGGCGCGGGTCACGTTGAAATTATCGCCCACAAAGGGGTAATTGGGCGGGATGGTGTAGTTCATCTCGGAATTGACGTAGTTGGCCAGCTCGGTGATGGCGCGCGTGTCCAGGGTGTCATCGTGGCCGCGCAACTGGAGATATTCAAAGACCATGGCCTCCAAAGGGGTGTTGCCGGTGCGCTCGCCAAAGCCCAGGATGGCGCAGTTGACGCCGCAGCAGCCGTACATCCAGGCCGAGGTGGCGTTGACCAGTCCCTTGTGAAAATCGTTGTGGCCGTGCCATTCCAGGAGCTCGCCCGGCACGCCGGCGTCATCGATGAAGGCCCGCACGAGCTTGTCCACAGCTCTCGGCAGGGCCGCGCCCGGGAAGTTGACGGCATAGCCCAGGGTGTCGCACAAACGTATTTTGACGTCGATGCCGGATTCCTCCCGCAGGCGCATCAGTTCGCGGGCGAACGGCACGCAGAAGCCGTAGATGTCGGCGCGGGTCACGTCCTCGAAATGGCAACGCGGGACGATGCCGGCCGCCAGGGCATCCTTGACGATGCCGAGGTATTCGTCCAGGGCCTTGCGCCGGTTCAGGTTCATCTTGAGGAAGATATGGTAATCCGAGACCGAGGTCAGGATCCCGGTTTCGTTTAAGCCCATCTCCTTGACGAGCTTCAGGTCGTCCTTGTGCGCCCGTATCCATGACGTAACGCGCGGGAATTCGTAGCCCTTGCCCAAACAGGCCTCGACCGCGGCCTTGTCCTTCTTGGTATAGAGGAAAAATTCGCTGGCCCTGATCAGGCCGCGCTTCCCACCGATGCGGTGCAGGTAGTCGTAAATGGTCTCGATCTGTTTGACCGAAAACGGCGTCATGGACTGCTGGCCGTCCCGGAAGGTGGTGTCCGTTATCCAGATGTTTTCGGACGGCGCAATCGGGATGATGCGCATATCGAAATCGATCTTGGGGACCTCGTCGTAATTGAAGATAGCGCGGTAGTAGTTGCCCTCATCGCGGTCATGGATCCCGGTTTCATAGTTTTTGGCGCCGGTGTAGTAGAAGATCTTTTTCTTATCGTCCCATCGTGCCATGATTATTTGGTCCTCCTTGGCAGCAGCGCGTCCTTGGGTATCTTGTCCGGTTCGGGGGCTCCGGCTTCGCGCCTGGCCTGTATGATGTCTTCCATGGATACGTCGCGCGGGATCTTCAAGTCCTGTCCGGTGTAGAGGCTCTTGGGATCCTTGATCTGATCCCGGTTGGCCTTGTAGATCAGCGGCCACAGGAACGAGTCGTTGTAGATATCGTGTTTGGCCGCAATACCCGGCAGGGTATCCCCGCGCTTGACGATATAAACGCTCGGGTAGGTCGGGGTCGGTTCGGGCTCGACCTGGCGCTTAATCTCCTCCTTCTTGGCCGCCACTTCCTGGCCCAGCATCTCGAGCCTTTTCTGCTTGGCCATGGCGGTGGCGTCCTTGGCGCGGTCGGAGCGCTCGTCAAAGAGCGTTTTCAATTTTTTCAGAGTCTCGGTATCGTGGATGGCATAGGCGTTCTGCATTTCAAGGTAAACGACCAGCAGTTCCATGGACTCTTTGGGCGCGTATACAAAACCTGCTATGGAGATGATGCGCCTGAGGTCCTCGGCTCCATCGCTCAGGATGTCCCGGGACGGCGCGTCGATATCATCCAGATATTTGCGGGCCAGGCGGAAGGCCGCCAGGGCCTCCTCATCTTTTCCCAGGTCGCGCGCCTCGATGCCGGCCTTAAGGCTTTCCAGGCCGGCTTTGAGCTTGAGGTCCTCAAGGCTTTGGGGCGCCTTCGGCGACGCGGGCGTCTCCGCCTTCGTGGCGGACTTGCTCGAGGCGCACCCCGCGAGCACAATCAAAACGGCGATTATGGCGCACAGTTGTTTCATAAACCTTACTTTAACACCTTTAATCCAAGGGCTTCAAGCTGTCTTTCGTCGACATCAGAGGGCGCGTCGGTCATGGTGCAATAGGCCTTGGCGGTCTTGGGGAAGGCGATGACGTCCCTGAGCGATGACGCCCCGGTCAGGAGCATCACCAGCCGATCTAAACCGAAGGCGATGCCGCCGTGCGGCGGTGCGCCGTATTCGAGGGCGTCCAGCAGGAATCCGAACTTGACGCGCGCCTCCTCATCGCTCAAGCCGATGCTCTTGAAGACCTGCTGCTGGACCTCGCGGCGGTGAATGCGCACGCTGCCGCCGCCCACTTCGCTGCCGTTGATCACCATGTCGTAGGCCTGAGCCCGGACCTTCTGCGGCGCGCTGGCCAGCAGGGCGAGATCCTCTTCAAAAGGCGCGGTAAAGGGGTGATGCACCGAGACCAGGCGCCCATCCTCGGCGCTCCATTCCAGCAAGGGGAAGTCCGTGACCCACAGGGCGCTGAAGGCATGCTCGGGGATGAGACCGCGCCGCTGGGCGATATGCAGTCTGAGCGCGCCTAAGCTGGCATTGACCACCGCGGGCTTGTCCGCGATGAAGATGGCCACGTCGCCCTTGGACATACCCAGACTCTGTTCGATGGCCGCGCGCTGCTCCGGGCTCAAATGCTTGGCCAGGCTCGATTGCCAGCCATCCTCGTTCAGGCGCGCCCACAGGATGCCCTTGGCCCCGAAATCGGCGGCATAGGCGCCCAGGGCATCGATGTCCTTGCGCGAAAGATCGGCGGCGTCCTCAATGGCCAACGCCTTGACGATGCCGCCCGCTTCCAGGATCGAGGCGATGACCTTGAAGTCCGTGCCCTGAAAGTGCGGCGAGACATCGTGGAGCTTGAGGTCGAAACGCGTATCGGGACGGTCCACGCCGTAGGAGGCCATGGCCTCGTCATAACGCATGCGTGCCAGCGGTATGGGCAACACCACGCCGATGGTCTTCTCGAAGATGGCCGCGATGAGTCCTTCCATGGTCGTAAGGATCGCATCCATGCTCATGAAGGACGTTTCCATGTCGATCTGGGTAAACTCCGGCTGGCGGTCGGCGCGCAGGTCTTCGTCCCGGAAGCACTTCACGATCTGGTAGTAACGGTCATAACCGGAGATCATGAGGAGCTGTTTAAAGAGCTGCGGCGATTGAGGCAGGGCATAAAAGCGTCCCGGATACACCCGGCTCGGCACCAGGTAGTCCCGCGCGCCTTCCGGCGTGCTCTTGGTCAAGACCGGGGTTTCAACCTCGATGAATCCGGCGGTATCCAGATAGGTCCGCGCCGCCATAGCGGCCTTGTGGCGCAGCATCAGATTGGCCTGAAGGCTCGGTCGCCTGAGGTCGAGGTAGCGGTATTTGAGGCGCAAGGCCTCACTTACCTCCTGGCCGTCCTCCACCACAAAGGGCGGCGTCTTGGCCTCATTGAGGATCGTGATCCGCTCGGCGATCAGCTCGACCTCGCCCGTCGGCATGGCGCTGTTCTGCATCTCTTTCGGCCGTTCGGAAAGCTCGCCTTCAACGGCCACGCAGTATTCGCTTTTCAGGTTATGCCCCACGGCATGTGCTTTTGGGTAGGTTTCGGGATTGAAGACCACCTGACAGATGCCGCTGCGATCCCTGAGATCCACGAAGATGAGTCCGCCCAGGTCGCGCCGCCTCTGCACCCAGCCCAAGAGGGTGATCTTCTTTCCGCAATCATCCTTTTTGACCTCGCCGCAATAATGTGTCCTGACAAAACCTTCCATTCCCGTATTCACGTGCTTCTCCTTCATAGGTCGAGAGCTTGCTTGACCGCGTTCACGAAGACGTCCCTGGCCACACTTGACTGTTCGCCACTTCCAAGATCCTTGAGGGTGACCGTCCGGGAGGCGATTTCATCCCCCCCCAAGATGGCGCACAAGGGGTACCCTGATTTTCCGGCATGACGCATTTGCACCTTGAATGATTTGTCCAAGGCGGCCTCGGACCGGATCCCGGCGCGGCGCAAGGCGGTGAGGAGACACAAGGCCTGTTCCTTGGCGTCCTCGCCCAAAGCCACCACGAAACAGCCCTGGGTTTGGGTCGGGATGGGCTCAAGGAGCATGATCAAGCGCTCCAGGCCGAAGGCGAATCCGATGCCGGGCGCAGCAGGACCGCCCAGGTCGGCGATGAGCCCGTCGTAGCGGCCGCCGCCGGCGATGGCATTCTGTGAACCCAGACCAGCGGCCGAGATCTCGAAGGTGGTCCTGGTATAATAGTCGAGCCCCCGCACCAGCCGGGTGTTCTTGGTAAACGGCACTTCGAGCGAGGCAAGGGCCGTCAGTACGGCTTGATAGTGGGAGCGGCAATCCGGGCACAGATAGTCTTCGATCGCGGGGGCATCGATTACGGCGACCTTGCAGCTTTCGGCCTTACAATCCAGGACCCGCAAGGGGTTCGTCTCCATGCGGCGCCGGCAGTTATCGCACAGATCTGCTCTGCGGGAGAGCATGAAGGCGCGCAAGGCCTGCTGATAGGCCGGGCGACAGACCGGGCAGCCCAGGGAGTTGACCTCGAGCTCAATCCCGGATAGCCCTAAGGCGCCGGCGATATCGTAGGCCAGGCAGAGGGTCTCGGCGTCGATGAGCGGCCCGGATTCGCCCAGACGCTCGCAGTTGATCTGGTGAAACTGGCGGTAACGTCCTTTCTGCGGCCGTTCATAGCGGAACATGGGCCCGATGGAAAAGAGCTTTTGGATTGGTTCCTGGCCCAAGAGTCCGTGCTCGATCACGGCCCTTAAGACCGAGGCCGTGGCCTCGGGTCTCAAGCTCACCGAGTCGCCGGATTTATCGGCGAAGGTATACATCTGCTTCTCCACCACGTCGGTGTCCTCACCCATGCCGCGCAGGAAGAGCTCGGTCTTTTCGAGCACGGGTGAACGCAGCTCGGAATAACCGTATAGACCGAAGATACGCCGCGCCGTCTCTTCGACAAAACGCCATTGGGGGATATCCGGCGGTAGGATATCGTTCATGCCGCGTATGCCTGTAATCAAACGGAACCCTCCTTGGAAGCGTTATAACACGCAGATGGTCATTGTCAATCAGAGGCCGCGCGCCCATTCGGGCCGTAAGAGCCGGTCATCCTTGAGCGCCCGATCGATCAGGCCTAAGATGCGCTCCTTGTCGGCCCCCAGCTGCCCGCCGATAGGCAGATAATTGGAGGCGTGTTCCGTGCCGAAACGGCAATCGGTCAGCGTGAGGTCCTCGACGAACCAGCGCAGCTCCTGCAGGGTCTGACGTTTGTCCGGCAGCTTGAAGCCGCCGCCCATGATCTTCTGCTCATAGACCTCGGCATAGGGCCCGAGCATGAGCGTCAGGCAGGCCAGAAAGTGAGGATCAATGGCACTCACTACCTTGGCCGAATCCTTGGCATGCGTGAGGCTTCCATCCACCCCGCCTAAGCCCAAGAGGATGATGGTGGAAAGCCGTAAGCCCGCTGCAATGGCCTTGCGGCCGCCGTCAATGATCTCCTGGCTGGTGGCGCCCTTGTGAATGCGTTTTAGGATCTCGTCGTTGCCGGACTCAATGCCCAGGTAGAGGATATCGAGCTTGAGGTCCTTCAAGGCCTTAAGCTGCTCCAGGGTCTTGTCCCTCAGGTTGGTCGGTCCGGCATAGATGCTGATGCGCTCCAGGTGCCTGAAGCGCTCATTGATGAGGGTCATGACCTTGATCAGGTGATCGCTATCGACCCCCAGGGCGTCCCCGTCGGCCAGGAATATGCGCTTGGTGAACGGCTGGGCGCTGGACATCTCGAGGATGTCTTTTTCGATCGCGTCCCAAGGTCTGACCTGGTAACGTTTGCCCTTGTACATCCCGCAGAACAAACACCGGTTCCAGGAGCACCCGAGCGTAACCTGGAAGATAAGCGCATCCGCCTCCGAGGGCGGTCGATACAGCGGCATATCGTAGTGCATATCGCGTCTCTTCCCCTTTCATCCCATGATTTCTGGCCTTATGCAAGCCCGGGAATCAGGTATAAAATCATAAAGGTTAAAAAAATTCAAGTGAAAGTAACAAGGGCGCGCCTCAGAGTTGAGAAGGAATGAGGGCTGTGGTACATAGGATTCTATCGGAAAGGTTGAGATCTCCGATACGAAGTTCATGGCGGAGGCTTTAAGGGAAGCGGTCCGGCTAACGGACAAGGTGGCTTCATAAGATCCTGGAGAGGAAACGTAAGAAACTGGCATGCTGGAAACCCTACTGGGCAATATCGAAACCTATGTGTACCATGCGCCCCTGCTGGCCTACGTGGCGGTATATGTCGGCGGGCTCATGGTGAGCTTCACCCCCTGCATCTACCCCGTCATCCCCATCACCGTGGCCTATATCGGCGGGAAGGGTAGCTCGCGTGGGCATGGTTTTACCTTGTCGCTGGTCTATGTGCTCGGTACGGCCGCCACCTATACCGTGCTGGGGGGGCTGGCCGCCTTGACCGGCAGTTTCTTCGGCGCGATCCAGTCGAGTCCTTGGACCGCGTTCGTTATCGCCAATATCTGCATCGTGCTCGGGCTTTCCATGCTGGGCGTGTTCGATATCCCGACCCTGCCATACCTGAACCGGCTCCAGCCTTCCGCCAAAGGGGGCGGGTATGTGGGCGGCTTTCTGATGGGCATGGTGTCGGGGCTGATCCTGGGGCCTTGTACGGCTCCCGTCTTGGGCGTTATCTTGGGTTATGTGGCCACCAAGCAGAACATTGCCTTAGGCGTGAGCCTGCTCTTTGTCTTCGCCTTAGGGATGGGCACCATGCTGATTGTGCTGGGCGCCTTTACCGGATTATTGAAAAATCTGCCCAAGGCCGGGCCTTGGATGGTCTGGGTCCAGAAGGCCTTCGGCGCCGTCTTTATCGCGATGGGTGAATATTTTCTCTTCACCGCGGGCCGATTCTCGGTATGAAAAGGAGCACGCGCATGCGTAGAATGGGAATTATCACGGGGGTATTCTTCGGATTGTTGCTGTATTTGTCGCCGTGCGGATACGGTGCCGAAACGATGCCGGGAATATACAAGGCAGCGGCAAAAGAGCAGGCTCCGGACTTCACGTTGAAAGACCTCTACGGCCGGACGGTGAACTTCAAGGCCTATCAGGGCCGCAATGTGCTGCTGGTCTTCACCACGACCTGGTGTCCGTACTGCAAGAAGGAGATCGCCGAGCTCAAGCAGTTCAATAAGACCTATAAGGGGAAACTCGATATCGTGGCCGTCTATGTCAATGAGAGCACCCGCAAGGTATTTGGTTTTGTAAGGGAATACAAGATTCCCTATACCGTGCTGGTGGACCCCGAGGGCGCTGTTGCCAGGACCTATGGGATCATCGGCGTGCCGACCAGGGTGCTTGTCGGCAGGGACGGTACCATGCTCTGCTGGATGTGCCGATCTCTGGATAAGGACCTGGACAGGCTCATCGCCGCACAGAAATAGGACCGCGAAACAATTTTATTACCTTAGATTGCCCGGGCTCCGGCTGATGGGCGCACCAGTCGCGGCTGTCGTATCAGCTTGCGCAGGAGATCCAGGATGGCGGGCTTGAAAAAAGGTTTACAGTCCGCGCAGCCTCGTACATGCTCCTCCAGCCTTTCGATATGGACATGGCCTGTTCCATCAACGATCCCCAGGGCTCTGGGATTTTTCAAACACATCAGCCGGATATTCATGGATGCCTCCCCATAACGAGGAATTGTTTTGCCCATAAAGGCAATTCTTTTCCCTTGAACGCCCTATCCGCGATCTTTCACGGGCATAAAGAAAACATGGCCGATACTATTTTTGCGGGCAGGGTAGCGTTCATCGTGCCCATGTATTTTGCAAGGAGCATTCCAGCGTGTCGGATGGTGATGAAAAGGCCGGAGCCCCTTTTGCCCGGTAATCTAAAAGGGCTCCGGCCGCGTGGTAATGGGCACGGCCGTGCGGCCGTGACAGGGGCTAAACCGTCCTACCAGTTTTCGCCCAGGAGTTCGAAATAGGCCTGGGGATGGGCGCAGGCCGCGCAGGCCGCAGGCGCTTCCGGACCTTCGTACAGGTAGCCGCAGTTGCGGCAGCGCCAGACTGCCTTGCCGCCCCGCTTGAAGACCCTGCCTGCCTCGATGTTGGCGGCCAGATCGCTATAGCGTTTGTCGTGCTGTTTTTCGGCTACGCTGACGGCCTCCCAGACCTTGGCGATTGCCTCAAAACCTTCCTCGCGCGCTGTCTTGGCAAAGCCCGGATACATGTTGCTCCATTCGTGGTGCTCGCCGGCCGCGGCGGCCTTGAGGTTCTCCAGGGTGGTCCCGATCACGCCGGCCGGGAAGCCGGCCGTTATCTCGACCTCGCCGCCTTCCAGGAACTTAAAGAAGCGCTTGGCGTGTTCCTTCTCCTGGTCGGCGGTCTCCGCGAAAATGTCGGCGATCTGGACGTAGCCGTCCTTACGCGCCTGGCTGGCGAAGTAGGTGTAGCGCATTCTGGCCTGAGATTCTCCGGCGAATGAGGCCATAAGGTTCTTTTCCGTGCGAGTGCCTTTGAGTTTTCCCACAGTTACCTCCTTATCATCTTGGTTTTTGTCTTTTGGATTTCATGCGCCTTGCAGGTTGGGCATATGCCGTATATCTCGATGCTCATACCCGTGACGCAATAGCCGCACACCTCGCCCAGCATGGCATCCAGCGCGTGCTCGATCTCATGCTCGTCAGGCAGATCGTCCACGCGGCCGCATTCCAGGCAGCACAGGTGGGGGTGGGCATCGGTATTGCCGTCATAGCGACGTTTGCCGCTCCCAAAGGCCAGCCGTTGGATGCGGCCGCTGGTTGAGAGCTGTTCCAGGTTACGATAGACCGTTCCCAGGCTGATCTGCGGCATGGACCGCTTGACGATCGCATGCAGCTCATAGGCCGTGGGATGCGTTTTCAATTTCATGAGTTCATGCAGAATGAGCAGTCTTTGCCGTGTCATTCGTAGTGTCATGAATGGAGAACCGCTTTTCATACTAGTAATCATTACTATCTAGAATCGAGCTTGTCAAGTTGTCAGGTGTGGGTCTCAGCTCATGCCGGCGTCGAAAGCCGCCCTGAGGGCCTCGCGGGCCAGATCCAAACTCTGCGCCCGGTTCACTTCCTTGCAGAGATGATGGCCGAATTTGAGGTTGGAGGCCAGCCACGGCAGGGCGAGTTTAAACCGCTTGAGCGCTGTCTCGGGGCCGAACCATGTTTCGATGAGCCTGGCAAGATGCAACATGACGGACTGGATGTCCGGGGTTTGAGGTGTGTCCTTTCCCTGAAGAAGAGCCCTGATGTCGCGGAAGATCCACGGCTGCGCCAAGGCCTGCCGGCCGACCATGACGCCGTCGCAGCCTGTCCGCTTAAGCATCTTCACGGCATCCTGCGGGGTCTTGACATCGCCGTTGCCTACCACCGGAATGGGCACATGGTCTTTGAGCAGGGCGATATACTCCCAGCGCGACGTACGGCTTAATCCGTCCTGGGCCGTGCGGGCATGCAGGACGAGAAAGTCCATGCCGGCCTCGACCAGCATATCCGCGAAGTCCAGCAGGTAGCCCTTGTCAAGGGTAAACCCGATGCGCAGCTTGGCCGATACGGGACGCTCTGTCGCGCTTCGCACCGCGCCGGCCACTTTTCCGGCCAGGGTAATATCCTTCATCAGCGCGACCCCCCAGCCGTGGCAGGTCACTTTCTTGAGGTAGCAGCCCATGTTGATATCTATGCCGCAGGGCTCAAATCCATCCAGCCTCCGTGCTGCGGCATGCATCCGCTCCGGGTCGTTGCCCACCAGCTGCATGATGAGATCGTGGGTTTTGGCGAACTTGAGATACAGGGATTTCTCGCGGTTCTCGTTCGGAACCATGCGAGAGTTGAGCATCTCGGAATAGAACCGATCACACCCGCCCATGCCCCGCACGAGCTCACGATACGGTTCATGGCTCAGGTCCACCATGGGGGCCATGAACAGGGCCTGGGAAGGCAGTCGCGGATCGATCTTCTATGCCTTTTTCAGAACTACTAGGGCATCCACCGCCACCGGCGTTGCTCCCTTGATGATGAGCGGGTTGATGTCGATTTCGGCGATCTCCGGGTTCTCCAGGCCGATCCGGCCGAGGTTGATGAGCACGTCCGCCAGGATATCGCGGTCAACGGCCGGTTTGCCCCGGAAGCTATTCAGAAGTTTCTTGGCCCTGATCTCATCCATCATCTCGAGCGCATCGCGTTTTTCCAAGGGCGCCACCCGGAAGGTGACGTCCTTGAGGACCTCGGTAAAGATGCCGCCCAGACCGAACATGACGCACGGCCCGAACTGGGGATCGCGCACCAGTCCGGCCACCAGTTCCCGTTCACCCTTGACCATCTCCTGGACCAGAATGCCTTCCAGCTGCCCTTCGCCGCGTTTGACCAAGGCCTGGTAGGCCTTGGTCAAGCCGGCCTCGTCCTCGATGTTCAGTTCCACCATGTTCTTTTCGGTCTTATGGGCCAGGGTGCTGGAATGCCCCTTCAAGACCACGGGGTATCCGATGTCTCTGGCAAAATTTTTGGCCGCATCGAGATCGTGAGCTACAGATTCCTTGGTAACGGGAATGGCATATTCGGCTAAAACCTGCTTGGAATCGAATTCGCTTAAGGTCTTGTCGCCTCGTGCGAGTGCGTCCTTGACGATCTGCATATCCTCCCCCTCGAAAGAACGTTAGTATCCGAACCGTGGTTGCCTGAGCTTTTCCTTGCGCCATCGCGCGTGCCACGCCCCGCATGCCCGGTTCAGGTCCCTGATTCTGAAAGATATGCCAGCACATGTCAAGCAGAGTTTGCGCCGCTATGGAATTGCAGACCTGAAACAGAGATTTGCCTTGTAAAGCTCGGCCGATACAGGCATACACAAAAGACAGGCTATGAAGGTGACCGAGATCTTTTATTCGCTCCAGGGGGAAGGGGTCTGGCTCGGTAAACCGGCCGTATTCTTGAGGCTGGGCGGATGCCTTGCGCCGTACTGTCCCTGGTGCGATACCCGCTATGCCTGGGATGAAGCCCGGGAGATGGACCAGGAGGCAATTCTGACAGTGCTTGAGCGGTATGCCTGCCGCAACATAGTGATCACCGGCGGCGAGCCGCTGCTCCAATGGGAGGAGCTTGCGGCGCTGCATGAAAGGCTCATCGAGCGCGGTTATGCCATCCAGTATGAAACCAGCGGTAAGGCGGGCATCCCCCGCATCGAAGGCGCCACGGTCGTCTGTTCACCGAAGTATATCGACCATGCCTGGCGGATCGAGCCCGTCTCTCTTTCGCGGGCGGATTATTTCAAGTTCATCTATCATGGCCAGACTTCGGAACAGGTGATCATGCGATTCATCAGGGACAATCACCTAGCGGCCGAAAAGGTCTACATCATGCCTGAGGGTTCGACCAGACGCGAGCAGCTGGGCATGATGGCGCAGACCTTTGCCTTCTGCAGGCAACAGGGGCTTACCATGACCCCGCGGCTCCATATCCTCACCTTTGACGCAAGGCGCGGTGTTTAGTATGGACCCCAACATCGCCTTCGATGAACGCATCATGACCCCGGAGAACCTTCGGTGGCATACGTTTTTGCGCGCGCTCAAGGGACCGCAAGGCATCGATCTGCATTTCGAGGGCTTCAAGGCCAAGTGGAATTGCAGCCATCATCACCTGCGGCCCTTGACCAGAAAAATACTGGCGCAATTCCCTGAGATCAATGTGGAAGTCACGCTCAAGGTTTTCAGCGAATTAAAGGGCAAGTGCGACTGCGAGGTCGTGTTCAACGTGGAGGACAATTTCTGGAAGCATATGGGCGGGGGGGCGCTGCTCCTGAAAGGGTCGAAGGGGGACAAACCTTAGGTGTCAGGCGAAGCGGTGATTCTGCTTTCGGGCGGCATGGATTCCGGCGTGCTCCTGGCATGGGCCAGCCAGCGCTACCGCAAGGTCCATGCCTTGAGCTTCGATTACGGCTCCAAGCATGCGGCCAAAGAGCTCGCCATGGCGGAAGATCTTGCCCATGCCTACCAGGCCCGCTTTATCAAGGTGGACCTGCCCTTTATGGATGAACTGTTTTCTTCCAGTCTGCTCAAATCAGGCGAGGCCGTTCCCGAAGGTTCGTATGCGCAGGCCAATATGCTCTCGACCGTGGTCCCCTTCCGCAACGGGATCATGCTCAGCATCGCCGTCGGCTATGCCGAAGACCTCAAGATCGGCACCGTGCTTATCGCCGCCCATGCCGGCGACCATCCGGTGTACCCCGATTGCCGCCGGAGCTTTATGGATGCCATGGACCAGGCCGCCATGCTGGGAACCTATGCCGGGGTCAGGGTCAAGGCGCCCTTTGTCGATCTCACCAAAGAGGCCCTTGCAAAGCTGGGCCGTTCCCTGGGCTTTGATTTCGCGCGGACCTGGTCGTGCTACAAGGGCGGGGAGATGCACTGCGGGGTTTGTGCCACCTGCATCGAACGCAAGGCCGCCCTCGGTTTCGAGCAGGGACTCGACCCCACGAGGTACCTGGCATGAACGATACCCTGCTCGGCAAGACGGTGGCCTCGCCCCGCGGACACGACCCGTCCATCCTGACGCCCATTCCCCGGCCGGTCCGCCGGGTGCCCATGCACGGTTTCGACCTCTGGCGCGGCTATGAGTTCTCCTGGCTGGGTCCTCGAGGGTGTCCCCAAGCCGCCATCCTCGAGCTGGTCTATCCGTGCGAGAGCGCCTGCCTGGTCGAGTCCAAATCCCTCAAGCTCTACCTGAACGGTCTGGCCTATGTACGCTTCGCCTCCGCCGCCCAAGTCGAACAGACCATCCGCCACGACCTGAATGCGATCCTTAATACCCCATGGCTTACCGTAACCATCTTCCATGCGGCCGATTTTCCGGCCCTGGCATGGCAGACCCAGGCGCCCGGGCTATCGCTCGATGCGCTGGACGAGGTGGACATCCGGGAGGCTCCGGATCCGGACTTTCTCACCACCACCACCGAGAACATCGAGGAGACGCTGAACACCGGGCTCCTGCGTTCACTGTGTCCCATTACCGGCCAGCCCGATTGGGGCAGCGTCGTGATCCGCTACCGGGGAGGGCGCATCAACGCTGCCGGCCTGCTGAGCTACATCTGCTCTTTCCGTGAACATCAGGGCTTCCATGAAGAATGCTGCGAGCGGATCTTCACCGACATCTCCGTGCGCTGCTCCCCGCAAGAGCTCCTGGTCGGCTGTTTCTACACCCGCCGGGGGGGGATCGATATCAATCCGGTGCGCGCATCCTACCCGCTTAGACCTCAGGATTTTCCGCGCCTGCGCCTGATCAGGCAATAGTGAGCCGAACGCTTCAAAAAGAATGCTCCTAGCGGGGTTGGTCTGCGCGGATGGTGATTATTCGTCGATATACTCTTCGAACCCCGGCTTGTCGTCGACGGGGGTGGGCGAATCCGGCGTGGCTGATTCAGCGGGCTTTGCCCCCGCCTGCTGCGGATTGATCAAAGGGGCTTCCTTGCCGCTGTCCAGGTAGTCTTCAAAGCCCGGAACATCTTCCGCAGGCGGGGTCTCGGCAGTCTGTGGCTGCGCTTGCGTGGCGGGCTTGGGGGTCTGAATCGGTTTCTGAGCCGCCTTGTTCAGGTCGAGCATTTTTTCGGTTTTGGCTTCCGTCTTGACGTAATCGGTCTCCACCACATCCGAGATCTCCAGCATCTTCTTCACCACGACGCGCACCTTGTTGGTCTCATCTTTGATTTCCTTTAAGGCGCCCTGGATCTCGGGCTTTAAGGCGGTGTTGCGCAGCAGCGTATCAAGCTTGACGAGGATGGTGGTCAAGGGGCTGTTGATCTCGTGGTTGGCGGCGATGGCGGTCTTGGATATGGCCGCCAGGCGTTCCGACTTGATGTTCTTGGTATACAGCGTGGCCCGTTGAATGGCCTGGGCCCCGACATCCGCGATGGTCCTCAGCAGGATGGTCTTCTGGGTGATGTCCTCATGCTGCTCCTCCAAGGGAGTCGATTCTATGATGCCGATGGGCTGGTCTTCGACCTTGATGGGCGCATACATGATGCCGCCGCCCTTGGGGATAACGCCGCGGGTACGGTCGAGCAGCTCTTTGGTGGCGCCGGCCACGCCTGAGCGGGTCTGGATATCATTGCCGATCAGGAAAGAGTCCGTGACCATGATGCGCAGATTGTTGAGCCGGATCATGCAGCGGACTTTCTTGGATCCCATGATGGTCAGGGCGTTGGTCGTCACGACCGAGGCGATTTCGGCCAGCTTGATCGCCGACTGCAGCTGGGTGCTCATCTGATTCAGGCCCGAGAGCTCCACGGCGCGGCGTTCCAGGGCCATCTTCTTCTGCTCCAGATCGAGGCTCAATTTCCCCAGCTGGGCATTGGCCGACTGCAACACCTCGAAATAGGTCTTGGGCTCAGCCTTGGGGATGCCCAGTTCCTCGCTGATGGCCGATATGTTGTCCTTGAGGGACAGGGAGAGTTCCTGGATATCCTGGCTGGACAGATCGAGCTGCTTGAGGATCGAGGGCTCGATGAATCCGGTGGCCATCTTGTAAATCCCTAAGCCCAGATGATTGGTGATCAGGTCGGCCACGTGAACGATGGCGCTTAAGCGCTTGCCCTCGGATTCCTTGAGCGGTCCCGCCGGGGCGTAATGGTGTTGCGCGACCGCCAGACTCAAGATGGCCGGCAGGTTCCACTTCTCCATCAGGCGCTTGCCCAGAGCGGCATGGTCGATGCCGATCACATCCTGCTCGGCCCGGATGATATCCATCCCGCCGCGGTCCATGATATCCAGGACTTCCTGATACTCGCCCTTGTTGCAGATGGTCTGATCGAAGACCACCTTGCCCAGATCGTGCAGCAGCCCGGCCGCAAAGGCGTCCTCGGCCATGGCCGGGAAGCTCTTGTTGGCGATCGTCCGGGCACAGACGGCGCAGGCGATGCTGTGCTGCCAGAAAAGATACAGGTCGAGCACCTTTTTGCGCTTGTCGTTGAACATGTTGATCACGGATATGGAAAGCACGATGCTCTTGAGTACGTTGAGGCCTAAGAGGACCACGGCGGAACGGATAGTGGAGATCTCCTGGATGCGGCGATAGAAGGGCGAGTTGGCCACCTTGAGGACCTTGGCGGCCAGGGCCTGATCCTTCTCCACCATGTCCGCGAGCTGCCTCGCGCTGGTCTTTTCATCCAGCGTGCGTTCCATGATCGCCGTGGCGATCGAAGGCAGCGTCGGAATCTCGATATCGCTCAATATACGGTCAAGCTTCAAGGGGTCGATTCTTTCCATCGTAGGATTCTTATCGTGAAACCGCGCAACAATCTTGAGTCTTCTAGGAGGATGTGGTACTTCATCAAGGATGACCCCGCATCGTCAACAAACGGCAGCGATCTCTATCGGGCGGGTCCCCATCGGCGGCGGTGCGGCCGTATCGGTCCAGTCCATGACCAATACGCTCACCAGCGATGCCGAGGCCACCATCGCCCAAATTCAGGCCCTGGCGGCGGCCGGCTGCGATATCGTGCGCGTCAGCATCCCGGATACCGAGTCCTTGGCAGCCTTTGCCGCCATCAAGCGCGCTGCCACGATTCCGGTGGTGGCCGATATCCACTTTGACTACCAACTGGCTATCGGCGCCATCGAGGCCGGCGCGGACGCCATCCGCATCAACCCCGGCAATATCGGAGCGAAAGACAAGGTCAAGGCCGTGGCAAAAGCGGCCATCGCTCGTGGGATCCCGATCCGCGTGGGCGTCAATATGGGTTCGATCAAACGCGACCTGCTCAACCGCTTCGGCGAAGACCGGGTCGGCGCCCTGGTCGAAAGCGCCCGCGAGCAGGTGGTGCTGCTCGAAGACCTGGGCGTGCATGCCATCAAGGTCTCGCTCAAGAGCTCGGATGTGCGCGAGACCGTCGAGGCCTACCGAAGATACGCCGCGCTCTCGAAGTGGCCCCTGCACCTGGGGGTGACCGAGGCCGGCACCCTCTTTTCCGGCTCCATCCGGAGCTCCGCCGGCATGGGCGTCCTGCTGTACGAAGGCATCGGCGACACCATCCGCGTGTCCCTTTCGGCCGACCCGGTGCGCGAGGTCATGGCCGGCAATATCCTGCTCGAATGCCTGGGGCTGCGCAGCCAGGGTATTCGGGTCATCGCCTGTCCTACCTGCGCCAGGGCCTGCGCCGATATCCCCACCATTGCCGCGCAAGTGGAAGAGGCCGTCTCAGGCATCAAGACCCATCTGGTCGTGGCCGTCATGGGCTGCATCGTCAATGGCCCCGGCGAGGCGCGCGACGCCGACCTGGGAGTGGCCTGCGATAAAAAAGGCGCCATGCTCTTCGTCAAGGGCCACCCATTAAGGCGCATTGCGATATCCGAGATCGTGCCCGCACTGCTACAAGCCATCGAGAAGGAGACACCGTCATGAGACTCTCACACCTGTTCCTGCATACTCTCAAGGAAGAACCGCGCGACGCCGAGGTGCTCAGCCATAAGCTCATGCTGCGCGCCGCCATGATCAAGAAGCTTGCCAGCGGGATCTATTCCTACCTGCCCTATGGTCTCAAGGCATTGCGCAAGGTGGAGGCCATCGTACGCGAAGAGATGAACGCCGCCGGCGCCCAGGAGGTCCTGATGCCGGGCGTGCAGCCCGCCGAGGTCTGGAAGGAAAGCGGCCGCTGGGAGCTCTACGGCAAGGAACTGCTGCGTTTCAAGGACCGCAAGGGCGCGGAGTTCGCCCTGGGCCCCACGCATGAAGAGGTCATCACCGACCTGGTGCGCGGCGAGGTGAATTCCTATAAGGACATGCCCATCACCCTCTACCAGATCCAGACCAAGTTCCGGGACGAGATCCGCCCGCGCTTCGGCGTCATGCGCGCCCGCGAATTCATCATGAAAGACGCCTACTCCTTTGATCAGGACGATGAGGCGGCTGAAAAAAGCTATGACGCCATGTACAAGGCCTATGAGCGCATATTCACGCGCTGCGGGCTTCACTTCAAGGCGGTCGAGGCCGACACCGGCCCGATCGGCGGCAACTTCTCGCATGAGTTCATGGTCCTGGCGGCCACCGGCGAGGATGTCATCCTGAGCTGCACGGCCTGCAGCTATGCCGCCAACGTCGAGAAGGCCGAAATCAGGCCGCCTGAGGAGCTGGCTTTCGCGCCGGCCCCGGCCGGCAGCCCGCGCAAGGTGCATACGCCCGAGCACCGCACCGTGGAGGAGGTCTGCGCTTTGCTGGGAATCGAACCTCAGGGCCTGGTCAAAACCATGATCTACACCACGGAGCAGGGGGTCGCGGCCGCCCTGGTGCGCGGGGATCACGAGGTGAACGAGGCCAAGCTCAAGCGTTGCCTGGGGGTCGAGACCCTGGAACTGGCCGATGAAGAGGCAATCGCCAAGTGTACGGGCGCCCCGCGCGGTTTTGCCGGGCCGGTGGGCCTGTCGGTGCCGATGATCGCGGACATGTCCTTGACCGGCGGGCCCTATGTCACCGGCGCCAACGAGGCGGACTATCACCTTAGCGATGTCTGGCTTGTCCGCGATGCGCGCGTCACGAAAATAGCCGACATCCGCGTGGCGCTGCCGGGCGATGCCTGCCCGAAATGCGATGGAACCTTGACGGCCATCCGGGGCATCGAGGTCGGGCATATCTTCAAGCTCGGTACCAAGTATTCCAAGGCCATGCACGCCGAGTTCCTGGATGAGACCGGGGTGCTCAAGCCCATGATCATGGGGTGCTACGGCATCGGCGTCAGCCGGGTGGTGGCCGCCGCATTGGAACAGCACCATGACGACAACGGCATCATTTTCCCCCTGCCCCTGGCGCCCTATCCGGTTCTGGTCCTGCCGATCGACATCAAGTCGGACGAGGTCATGCGGGTGGCTTTCGACCTCTACGAGGCCTTGCACGCCCAAGGCATCGAGGCCCTGCTCGACGACCGCGACTTAAGACCCGGCGTCAAGTTCAAGGACGCGGATCTGCTGGGCGTGCCGTTACGCGTCACGGTCGGCGCCAAGGGGCTGGCCGAAGGCGTGGTCGAGATCAAGGAGCGCGCCACGGGCGTGGTCGATAAGCTCTCGCCTGAAGGCGTCATGGCATTCATACAGACAAAGATACGGCCGGGTCGGGGGTTTTGAGCTAAAAAGGCAAAGGACCACTTTCCTTGACAATCAGGATCAACGACATTCTTGATGAGGTCTCGGCGTATATCCCCGAGGCCGACAAGCGCATCATAGAGAAGGCCTATGTCTTTTCCGCCCGGGTGCACCAGGGGCAGACGCGCTTGAGCGGCGAACCATACCTCAATCACCCCCTGGAGGTCGCCTATATGGCGGCCAAGATGCATCTGGACGTCGAGGCGGTAACGGCGGCCTTACTGCATGACACCATCGAGGACAGCCTTACGACCGTGGCGGACATCAAGGCCGCCTTCGGCGCCGAGGTGGCTGCAATCGTGGATGGTTTGACCAAGATCAGCAAGATCGCCTTCATGTCCAAGGAGCAGCAGCAGGCCGAAAACTTCCGCAAGATGATCCTGGCGGTCAGCAAGGATCTGCGGATTCTCCTGATCAAGCTGGCGGACCGTATCCACAACATGCGCACGCTCGAGTTCCACAACCGCGCCGCGCAGCAGCGTATCGCCAAGGAGACCCTGGATATCTACGCCCCGATCGCCAACCGGCTCGGCATGCACTGGATGCAGATAGAGCTCGAGGATTTGGGCTTGCGGTACACCGATCCGGAAGGTTATGCCACGGTCAAGGACAAACTCGATGCGGCCGCCAAGCTCAAGGAAGGCTACCTCAAGGACATCATGAAAGCGATTGAGGCCGAGCTTGCCAAACACGAGCTCAATGCCGAGGTATACGGCCGGGTCAAGCATGTCTACAGTGTCTACATGAAGCTCAAGCGCCAGGGCATTCCCTTCGAGGCGGTCTACGATATCCTGGGCATCCGGGTCATCCTCGAAAGCGTGGCGGAGTGTTATGAGGTTCTGGGCATTATCCACTCGCTCTGGAAACCCATCCAGCCGCGCATCAAGGATTTTATCGCCATGCCCAAGGCCAACATGTACCAGTCTCTGCATACGACCATATTTGGGCCCGGCGGCGAGCTGATCGAGTTTCAGATCAGGACCAGGGAGATGGACCGCATCGCCAACGAGGGCATCGCCGCGCACTGGCGCTACAAGGACGGGTCGCGGCTCGACGAGCGCGACGGCAAGAAGTTCTCCTGGCTGCGCCAGCTGCTCGAATGGCAGAAAGAGGTCCACGACCCGCACGAGTTTCTCGAGAGCGTCAAGATCGATCTGTATCCCGAAGAGGTCTATGTCTTCACCCCCAAGGGCGATGTGTTCCGGTTTCCCACCGGCGCCACGCCCCTGGATTTCGCGTACAACATCCATACCGAGCTTGGCCATCAGTGCACGGGCGCCAAGGTCAACGGCCAGATCGTGCCCTTGAAGTACAAGCTCAAGACCGGCGACGTGGTCGAGATCATGCGCTCCAGCAAGCAGCACCCCAGCAAGGACTGGCTCAGGATCGCCAAGACCTCGCGGGCTACGGCCAAGATCAAGGCCTGGCTGAGGACTCAGGAGCTTCAGCAGAGCACGGCCTTGGGGCGCGAAATCCTGGAAAAGAAACTCAAGAGCCTGCATATCCGCAAGGACATCGATTTCGATCAACTGGCCAAGGACTTTGCTTTGAGAGACGCCGGCGAGCTTTTCGGCGCCATTGGTTTCGGCCGTCTGTCGGTGCATCAGGTCGTGCACAAGATCGCCCCCGAGGCGCCCAAGGAGACGGAGGAGCAGAAGGAAGCCCTCCGAAAGAAGAAAACCGAAGGCTCGGGCATTATCGTCAAGGGCGAGGAAAACCTCCTGGTCCGGTTCGCCCGCTGTTGCCGGCCCATACCGGGGGATGAGATCGTGGGTTATATCACCCGGGGCCGCGGCATCACCGTGCACCGTCGCAATTGTACGTATGTGGAAGAAGAGGACCCGCACCGGCTGGTGCCCGTGGAGTGGGAACGGGAACCGCAGGAGGTTCACGAGATCGAATTTTCTGTTTTATGTCAGGACAAACCGGGCATGCTGGGTTCGATCACGGCCGTGCTGGGAGAACAGCACATCAATATCACCAAGCTCAAGGCGCACTCCCTGACCAGCGGCAACTCGCTGTGTGTATTCAGGGTGTCGGTAAAAAGCCTCGCCGAACTGGAGGCCCTCTTCGCGAAGGTCAGGCGGTTATCCGGGGTGGAAAAGATCGAAAGGCTGCAGGCCTCCTAAGCGGCCCGTTTCTTGATCCTGCCTGACTTGATACACTGCGTGCAGACCTTGATGCTCTTCACGCCCTGCTCGGTCTCGACCTTTACCTTCTGGAGATTGGGCATCCAGAGGCGCTTGGTCTTATTATTGGCGTGGCTGACATTGTTACCGCTTGTCGCCCCCTTGCCGCATATCTCGCAAACCCTTCCCATAGCCATTCCTTTCCTGTTCTAAAATAAAAATGGTGCCGAAGCCGGGATTTGAACCCGGACGGGTTTGGCCCACCACCCCCTCAAGATGGCGTGTCTACCAAATTCCACCACTTCGGCAGTTCGGTCACGTCATAGCAACCTATTGCACGGCTGTCAATATGGGATTGCGGGTGTACATTTTGATTGACAGGTGGCTTGGTCGGGTGAGACATGCTTTTTCTATGAACACCTACCGTATCGCCCACGGTCTGGCACGCATACTCATCGGCGTGGTGTTTATCTATACCGGCCTGATCCATATCGCCGATCCTGCCGGTTTTGCCCAAGCCGTGGCCGCCTACCGTATCCTGCCGCCTTGGTCGGTCAATGCCTTTGCGCTCATGCTGCCCTGGGTGGAGCTCCTGGCAGGTCTGGCGGTCGCCATGGGCATCGGTCGGGAAGGCGGCGCCCTGGCCGTATCCGCCATGCTCGTGGCCTTTCTGATTGCCTTGGCCTTGAGCCTCTATCGCGGCTTTGATATCTCCTGCGGGTGTTTTTCCACCTCCCCGGAGGCCCAGCGGATCTCCTGGATCTACCTGGTGCGGGATATTGCCCTGCTGCTCGTGGCGGTCTTTATTTTCCTTTCCCCCTTGCCCGCGCGCGGAAGGTCTCGCGCCTTGCGGAGCGCAAACAATGACAGGGTGCTGATAGTACTGCTGGTGGTGCTCGGCGTAGCCGGGATATTTTTGTTCCAACGTCTGACCCGGGACCCCTGTGAGGGCGTGAGCCTGATATCGATTAATCGCCATAAGCAGTTCACCGCGCCGGTGTTGCTGGGGAAAAGGCCGGTCAACGGTCTCTGCGAGGTCCTGATCAGGACCGAGAATCAGATCGTGCCGGTCTACCTGGGGAAAAGCTTTGTCATTGCCGGCGGGATGTTTCAAGACCGAAGGTACATCTCCGGCCAAGGACTGCAGCTGTTGGCCACGCAGAGATTTCAGGCCCTCAGGCGCGATATCGACCAGGCGGTGGCCTTCCGGTATACCCCGCCGGGCCAGGTCAAGCAGGTCCTGTATCTCTTTGCAAGCCCAACCTGCCCTTACTGCGAGGACCTTTTGGGACGAATCAAGCCCCTTTTGGACGAGACCGGGACCGAGCTACGGGTACTGTTCAGGGCCAGGGGCGCGGCCCAAACGTTGGCGATCGCGGCGCTGTGCCGCAAGGTCGATCTGGAGACCTATCTTTCAAAGCAGTGGATGCCACCCGCCGGATCAGAGCCCCTGAGCTGTGGAGACGGCGAGTCCCGCTTAGCACGGTCGAACGATCTCAGCCAAAGGCTCGGCGTCACCCGGGTTCCCACGGTCTTCACCGCACAAGGCCGCATGCTTGAGGGCCCGCAATGGACCACGCTTAAGTCCCTGCTTGAAGACGCGCCATTGTCACGGTGATTGGGTCGTTCCTAACGCAATCGGCAACATCTGATCAAAGCTCCGTAGCAGCTCGACTGCATGACAGGATGCCACGATGAACCGTTTCGCATCCTTAAGGATAAAAAATTTGCGAAACGTTAAGACGGCGTATCAAAGGAATCATTACGGACAATAAATAACCTGGATCTCTCGAGATAATATTGAATGTTAAATATGTTGCATGAGGAGAAGGTGTTCCCCTCTCCTCATATATCCTTGTTTACTTGGGCATGTACCTGGAAGCCAGATTTCCGCTCCATGTCCTGCTGCCGCCATCGGGGCCCGAGGTCAGCGTTATCGACTGGCCGTTGACGCCCGTTCCGATCGATTTCACACCCGTGCCGGTTGCGTTAAACTCAGCCGTAATGGCGATGGATGTATCATTTTGCGCGCTTGTATACAGGTCAGCCTGGACATAGGTGGTGGGCAGGGTGACCCCGAAGGTGTTGCGGCATACATCGTAAATGTTGGCAGTGGTAAGGGAACTCGGCCAAACTCCCTCTTCTCCATGGTACTGCTGCGCCGCACTCATCGACGAACCTAAGGCGTTTGTCACCTCGCTGACCTTGGCCTTTTTGGTGTAGATGTCATAGGCCGACAAGGCAATGGAGGCCAATATGCCGATGATCGCCACCACGATCATCAGTTCAATAAGCGTAAAACCCCGGTTTGATTTTATCATATTTGTGTTTTATGGGGTGAGGAGGGGGTTGCCCCCCTCCTCAAGCGCTTGTAGTGGTCTTATTTCGGCCTATACTTGGCATCGAGGGTTCCGGACCATGTCCGGGAGCCGCCGTCGGAGCCTGAGGTAAGGATCAGTGTCTGGCCGTTAACGCCCGTACCGACCTGCTTCACGCCAGCACCAGCAGCGTTGAATGTTGCCGTTATGGCAAAGGCTGTGTCAGTGAAAGTAGACGCACTATAGCCTGCTGCCGAGACATAGGTGGTGGGCAGGGTTACCCCGAAGGTGTTGCGGCATACATCGTAAATGGTTCCGGCTGCAAGGCTAGTGGGCCATACTCCCTCTTCCCCATGGTACTGCTGGGCCGCGCTCACACCGGCGCCGATACCGTTCGCGACTTCCGAGACCTTGGCCTTCTTGGTGTAGTCGCTGTAGGCCGGGATGGCGATGGCCGCCAGGATACCGATGATCGCGACCACGATCATCAACTCGATCAACGTAAAACCTTTCTTATCTGACCGAACCATATGATTCCTCCTTTGTTCTGTTTATTTTTTTGACCTTACAATGAAGTCTTGCTGCTTTCATGATGAAAAAGATCGTTTTACCGTATGTGCCCATTCTATAACCTATACGGCCGCCGGATAAAAAACTTTAGAAAAATCTTATCCAATTTCATGCCGGTTGTATAGTCATAATTCGCCCTGATCAGTGCGCGTATTCCTCGCGGTAGATGGACACCAAGGTGATGGCCATGCTGAGGATCAAAGGCCCGATCAGGATGCCGGTGAACCCGAAGAGCTGCAGACCCCCCAGGATCGAGAACAGGATCCAGACCGGGCTTACCTGTGTGCCGCCGCGCATGAGATAGGGCCTCAGGAAATTATCCAGGCTCGAGATCACCAGCGCTCCCCAGACCAGGATAAAGATGCCCCCCTTGAACGCGCCCGTGGCGATCAGGACAATACCGGCCGGCACCCACACGATGGCGGCGCCCACCACCGGTATCAGGCTGGCGAAGGCCACGGAGGTACCCCACAGCACCGGCGAGATCCCGGCGATGGCGAACCCGATCCCGGCCACGAACCCCTGGGCCAGGGCGGTCAATAAAATGCCCACCACGGTGGACATGCTGACTTCCTTGAATTTTATGACGATCAGCCGTTTCTGGCCCTCGGGCATGGGGATGACATCCAGGAAATCATCGAGCCATTCAGAGCCGTCGCGCAGGAAGTAGAACAGGGTGAAGATCAGGAGGAAGAAGCTCAGGATCATACCCGTGACATTGCTGATCACGCTCGTGGAGTGCTTCATAATGAAGTTCACGAACAGCTTGACGAGCTCGAGCGCCTGGGATTCCATGGTGCCGGGCGAATACCCCAAACCGGGGAGATAGCGCTGCACGATCTCCAGTCCCTTGGCCAGAACCCCGCTGCGGGGTATGATGATTGAGCCCTGTTGGAGATTCGAGGTGATGTTGGTATAGACGTAGGTGGCCTCCTGCGCCAGGAAAACGGTCAAAACGGCCAGCGGCAGGATGACCAGCAGGATCAGGATTAGGCAGGTCAAGAGGCTGGCCAGGGATTTTCTGTTTCGCACCACCGCCAGCAGGCGCGTATAGAGCGGGAAGAATACGACGGTGCAGATCAGACTTAAAAGGATGGTGTTGATGAAGGGCTTCCATACCAGGAAGACCATGACCAGCGAGAGGCACAGGCAGAAGTAGAAAAAGGTTTTCCCGTGCCTGCTGATAGGGGGCGGGGCGTCACTCATGCGCGGCCGGGGCCTCCTGCTTGGTATCGATGTACAGGATACGCTGGCAGACCGGGCATACGATGAGGCGGTCGGCCCGCACGAGCTCGTTATAGAGCTGGGGCGGGATATGCATATGGCAGCCTTTGCAGACCCCGTCGATGCATTCCACGACCACCAGGCCCTTGCGCTTTTCCTTGATACGGTCATACTTGGATAAGAGCCCGACTTCGACCTTGTCGCGCAGCTTTTCGACCTGGCTGCGCAAGGAAGCGATAATGCCTTCCAGTTCCAGCTGGTTGGCCAGGATCTTGTCGCGCTTGACATCCAGAACCGTGCGGTCGTCTAGGAAGGTCTTGTTGATCCGCTCGCGGTCCTTGCCGCGCACCTCGATCTTTTCCATCAGGACCAGCAGCTGCTCCTCGATATCCGCCTTGCGCTTCTTGGCGATGTCGATCTCCCGCTGCAAGGCCAGAAACTCTTTGTTGGTCTTGATCTTCTTGATGCGGGCATCGGCGGCGTCAAGGATGGTCTGGTTCTCCTTGAGCTCCACTTCCAAGGGCTCGCGGCGTTTGTTGAGCTCGGCGATCTCCTCATCCGCACCGTCCAGCGCATGTTTGCGCGCCTGAAGGATGCTCTCGATTTCTTCCAGCTCCCTGGGCAGATCCTTGAGCCCGGCCTCGGCCTTGAATACCTGAACCTCAACGTCCTGTAGTGCGATCACTCCGGCTAAAAAATCCTTCAAAGCTTTTCTCCTTACCGTATACTTGTGAATATATCCTCGCCTTCAAAGGCCGTGGTCTGAACAGCGGGCAGCAAAGACCGCACGCGCTCGGCCAGAGGCTTAAGAATGACGGCTTCACTGCCGTAATGCCCGAGATCCACGATGTTCAAGCCGGCTTCCACGGCGTCCATGGCCCGGTGGTAACGCACGTCGCCCGTAACCAAGGTGTCGCATCCGGATTCAAGCGCTTCGGGCCAGAGATCCATGCCGCTCCCCGGACAAACCGCCACCGCGGCGGCATCCCTGCCGGCCGCGCAGATGCGCGCGCCCGGGAAAGGCAGCGACTTGACCCACACGTCCAAAGGCTGAGGGTCGATATGGCCGAGACGCAACATGCCCAAGCCCCGTACCTCGCGCAGGCCAAGACGGGCGGCCAGTACGTCCGCGATCCCGTCCGGCGCCGTATCGAGGTTGGTGTGCATGCTCACGAGCGCCAGGTGGTTTTGGATGAGCATGGCCGCTTTGCGGGCCGGACCGGATGCCAGGTTCAGGGATTTGATGGGCTCGAAAAAGAGCGGGTGGTGGGTGACGATGAGATCGATTCCTTGGTTAAGGGCATGGTCGATCACCTTCGGTGAAGGATCGAGCGCAATCAGGATGGAGCGTATCTCCTGGTCCGGGTCGCCGACCATGATGCCGCAATTGTCCCACTCCTGGGCCAGAGCAAAGGGGGCGATGCCGTTTAAAATGTCCATGATCTCCTGCAAGCGCATACGTTTTCAAAAAGAAAAGGGGTGCATCTCTGCACCCCTTTTATCCTTCACCTCGCTTTAATGTATGATCTGTCTTTCACCCTACCTACCTTTTGAGTGGGCCCTCCTGGAATCGAACCAGGGACCTACCGGTTATGAGCCGGTGGCTCTACCAATTGAGCTAAGGGCCCATCATGTGGGTTCCTTATCGAATTGGACTTTGAGTGTCAAGCGCATATTTCCCTGGGTGCGAATGATCGGAGGTGCGAAGACGTATGTTCTTCTTCCGCTTGATCGGCCGCGTCATCTGCGCTATGAATTTTTTTCAGACTTGGAAGGAGAGCAATGTATGAGTATATGCACGATCCGCGATTTTCCCGCGCATATCGGCGCGGAGGTCACCATCCAGGGCTGGGTCCCGAACCGCCGGTCGAGCGGCAAGGTCTCCTTCCTCATCCTGCGCGACGGCACCGGCACCTGCCAGGTCGTGGCCGAACGCGAAACCTTCGGGGAGTTCTATGAAGAGATCCGCAAATTACCGCTGGAGTCCTCCGTTATCGCCACCGGACGGGTGGTCAAAGAGGAACGCGCCGCGGGTGGATTCGAGCTGCATGCCGCTTCCATCACCATCGTCCACAAATCCGAGGAATTCCCGATCGGCAAAAAGGAGCATGGTCCGGATTTTCTGTTAACCCACCGGCACCTCTGGCTTAGGTCCCCACGCCAGATAGCGATCCTGCGCATACGCGATACCCTGGTGCGGCATGTGCGCGATTTCTTCTACAAGAATGGCTTCACCTTGGTGGATACCCCCATCTTCACCACCACGGTAGGCGAGGATTCCTCCAATCTCTTCAGCGTGGAGTATTTCGACCTGGGCAAAGCCTATCTGTCCCAGACCGGCCAGCTCTATCTGGAGGCCGCCATGGCAGGTCTTGGCAAGGTCTATTGCTTCGGGCCCACCTTCCGGGCCGAACCATCCAAGACCCGCCGGCATCTGACCGAGTTTTGGATGGTTGAGGGCGAGATGGCCTTTCATGACCATACGATGAACTTAGAGGTCCAGGAAAACCTGGTGGCCTACATCGTGCAGAACACTATCGCGGAGCGGGCCGCGGAGCTGACGTTCCTCGAGCGCGATTTGGAACCCCTGAAAAAGATCACGACACCCTTCTATCGGCTGAGCTACGATGAGGCAGTGAAAATCCTGCAAAAGAACGGTTCGAATATCGAATGGGGCATCGACTTGGGCGGCGACGACGAGACCATTCTGACCAAGCTCTATGACAAGCCGGTCTTCATCGAGTGCTATCCCAAGCAGGCCAAGGCCTTCTACATGAAACAGCACCCGGATCGGCCGGAGGTCGTCATGTGCGCCGACCTTCTGGCGCCCGAAGGCTACGGAGAGATCATCGGCGGCTCGCAGCGCGAAGAGGATATCGACGTACTCTTGAAATCTATCAGGGACCAGGGCCTCGATCCCGAACGCTACGGCTGGTATCTGGATGTCCGCCGCTATGGCAGCGTGCCGCACTCCGGCTTCGGCATGGGCATCGAAAGGACTCTGGCCTGGATCTGCGGGCTGAAGCACGTACGCGAGACGATCCCCTTCCCGCGCATGATGTATCGAGCCTATCCGTGATCAACCAGGGGGGCTTGTTTTCATAAGGCAGGTTCCCCCCGGTCAAGACTTCATCAAAGACCCTGGGCTTGATAGAACCTTCCGGGGGTTATTGCATTCACTCGGGGGGATTTTCCAGGGATTGATAAAGAAGTTGGAGCGGGAAACGGGATTCGAACCCGCGACTTTAACCTTGGCAAGGTTACACTCTACCACTGAGTTATTCCCGCACCATGCACTCCTATATGCAACATCTTTTTCTTTGTCAAGCCCTGGATGCCTTGGCCGCGCAGGTAGGCAAAATATTCCCTTGCCCGGGCGCCAAGGACAGGGCGGACAGGCCCTGCCGGTGACTGGCACACCCTCTGCATCATCTTTGAAAAACCGTATGAACGGGAGGCAACAGTATGAAGCAGCGATTGATCCTGGCGGGAGGGGCCGTCATTTTCATGATCATGGCCGGAAGCGTCCTGGGCAAAACCTCCCTGGCGGTGAACCTGCAAAGTTTTCTCATGGTCCTGGGAGGCACGCTTTTGAGCGCGCTGCTGGCCTTTCCCCTGCCGACCTTCACCGATCTTGTGCACAGCCTCAGGCACGTCTATCGTCATACGTCCCCGGATATGAGCCATACCATCCAACAGATCACCGTCCTGGCCCGCGTCAGGCGATCGTCCGGTCCGCGTGAATTGAATGCTTACGGCGAGAAGGCCGATAACCTTTTTTTGCGCAAGGGGATCGATCTGATCGCCGACGGCTACAGCCTGCATGAAATCCAGTTCATCATGGAAAAGGAATACGAGCTGTATTTTTCCTCCAAGGAATCCCAGATCAATATCCTCAATACCATGGCCAAGATCGCCCCGGCCTTCGGGTTTTTGGGAACGGTCCTGGGGCTCATCAGCATCCTGCATACCATGGGAGATCCCACGACCATCGGAAAGGGCATGTCACTCGCCTTGCTGACCACGCTCTACGGGCTTATGTTCACCAACTTTCTTTTCCTGCCCATGGCGCGCAAGCTTTCCGAATATGTCAAATCCGAGGCCACGCTTTTGAACATCGTGCTGGAAGGCCTTTTGGGCATCGCCGAGTCGAAGAATCCGGTGGCGATATCGCACCGGCTCAAATCCTATCTGGACGCCAATACCCATTCTTCGTGGCGTGCGCCTATGGCTCCGGATAAGCGGGCTGCGGCCGTGGTGGATATGTCCATGGCCGTCGTGACCGCAGGGGCTCAGGATGTACCGGTCGGGCAGTGAAACGCGCATGCCGGGTTCTTCCCCGCATCCCCGCGTCCGTCCCCTCTGGCAGCAGGTATCCTCGCTGGCTGGCGGCGAAGATGATCCCTTTCTGTGGTCCATCGCCGACGTCATCACCCTTTTACTGATCTTCTTTATCCTGCTGTATGCTAATTCGAACATGCATGACCGTCCCGTGGCGTCCAAGTCCGCGAACGTTACCGCGGCTCCCGCGGCGGTACAGGCCGCCGATGAACATCTCAAGGACGAGGTGACGCGTTTCATGAGCCAGCGTACGGATCAAGGTTTTACCGTGCGCTGGGATCAAACCCGTCCCGTGTTCATTCTGAGCGAACGCATCACCTTCGCGCAAGGCCAAGCCGAACTGCTGAAGGACTTTCAACCGACCCTCCAGCGGATCGCTGCCTTCATCGCCTCGCAGTCAGGTTACCAGATCCTTGTATCAGGCCATAGCGATGATACGCCCATCAATACGCCGGCCTTCCCCTCCAACTGGGAGCTTTCTGCCGCCCGTGCCGCGGCCGTGGTGCGTTTCCTGTGTGAAAACGGCGTGGACCCCCGGCAGGTCTCTATCCGAGGGTATGGTGAATACCGCCCTTTGTACGCGAATACATCGTCCGAAAACCGTCAAGCCAACCGTCGTGTGGAGATTACCCTAGCCCGGGAATCTTAATTGACTTGCGTGAGATTGTGGGGCGGCGTTCATTAAGATCGATTACGGTACATACTTTGAGCTCTGTCTGTCCGTAACGATCGCCTTGCCGCGGCAGTGGCGCATCCAATTCCGCGGCCATCAAAAAGAGCAGGCCGATCACGACGATGCTGAGGCCGCATGCGGCGATGAGTATGAACATCGGTCATTCTCCCAAAGTTCTTGCCTCGATATAGTATATCGTCCAGATGCTCGGCGGCTTGAGAGATAGGCTTGATCCTGGTTCTGAGGACTCATGTTTCGTCTGATTTTCATTAGGGATACTCCCCTTGCAGGCAGGTATGCTAAAAAAGCACTCACGGGAGGGCGTGACGCTTGCCCATAGGTTATATTTCCTATATTAATGTAATTAAAGATAAGATCTTAGACTTGCCTGCTATCGTAGGAGGCATTTTTCACGGTACGTTAAGGGCAAGCACGGAGGGGGGGTATGAAACAGATCGTGCGCGCGGTGGTCATTCTGTTTGTGGTGTTTCTCAGCCTGCCGTCCTGGGGCCTTGAACTGGGGATGCGGGGGTATGTGTGGACGCCCGAGCTCAGCGGCGATATCCGGGTCGATGACGACGCCCTGGCCGGCACCAAGCTTGACTTCGTCGACACCTTAGGGCTTGACGACGAGTCCAGTGCGGTGATCGAGGTGTTCCTGGGCACCGGCCGGCATCATGTCATGCTGGGTTATCATCAGGCGGATTATAAGGGTAACAAGGTCCTGGATCATGAGGTGGTTTTCAACGGCGAGGTTTACCATGCGAGCGATACCATCCGCACGGAACTGGAATTCACGGCCATGGAGGGTATGTACCAGTACGATGTGATCGATCTTGAAAATATTCTGGCCGGTTTTTCCATCGGCCTGGTGGGCAAGGTCAAGGTCCTCAAAGGTTCGGCGCAGATAGAATCCGAGATGACCGGCGAGCAGACCAAGCAGGACTTCACCGCCCCCCTCCCCATGTTGGGGGCCAATGTGCATGTCGGCCTGATCAACGATCTGCTGGAGGCCCGGGTGCTGGCGACCGGCATGGGCTATAGCGGCAATACGGTCATGGACGCGCAGGCCGAACTGTCCTTCACGCCGTTGCCGTTCCTTGATATAACCGGCGGTTACCGCTTCTTCAAGATCGACGTCGACGAAGATGACGTCGAATTCAAGTACGATACCTCCGGGCCTTATATCGGGGCGGCTATCAAGTTCTGATCGATCAGCGAGGCAGCTCCTTGATTTTATCTACATTGCGGCATCGTTGAGTTTATCCTCGACATTGTCCTTTAGCCAGTGCGGGTCCCACCATTCAATGGGATTCACGAACCGGCCGCCGACCAGGATACTGAAATGCAGATGGTCACCGCCCGCCAGACCCGTAGTTCCGGTGGTGCCGATTACCGTGCCTTTGGACACCTGCTGGCCGGGTTTGACCGCAATCTCATTCATATGACCGTACAAGCTTGCCACACCCATACCATGATCGATGATCACCGTATTGCCGTAGATCCCCAGATATTCGGCAAAGACCACGACACCGTTGTTGGCCGCCTCAAGCGGGGCATGCGCGGTGGAGGCGAGATCGACGCCCAGGTGCACGCTTCCACCCAGATCCTGTCCTTCATAGAGATAGGTGCGTTTGTCTCCGAAACGGGCCATGGGCGCGGAGTTCTGCATGCGCAGGAAGGTCCCTTGCCATAGTTGCTTTGGCTGCGAACGAGCACAGTATGACTGGATCTTCTTGGTATTCTCTTGGCGTGTCTGCGAATTCACCGCTATAAAAATTTCCTCCGGGGATTTGCCGGCTAGGTGGCGGTCGTGCTGTTCGAACTCCACGGCCTTGTTCTGCAGGAAGCGCGCGCTCAAGGTAAGCTTGTCGGCGCGGAAGGTCTGGCCCGTGCGGATATGGAAGGGGATCGCGGCCGTGGCGGTATTGCCGCCCTTATCCTCAACCACGATCGCCATCGGAGTCGTGGCTTTCACGTCCATGGGTACCGCAAAATAACAGACATAACAGGGCTTGTCCTTGATCTTTGTCGCGTAAGCCGGGAAGAAATCCGTCCCGACGCGCACACCACAGGTCTTGACCGCCTTGGAAAGCTTGAAGATCGCCAGGCAGGTCCCGCCCGGGTTGACGTTATGCGCCGTACTCAAGAGCGCTATGCGCGGCGCTACGGCGTCGATGGTGGTTTTTATCGTCAGGGTGGAGGTGTTCTTCAAGGGCGAGAAGTCCGTGGCCGTGATCGTGAGGAGTGCTTCCCCGTCGGTCAGTCCCAGGTCACGCGGAGATACTTCCACGCGCAGAGTCTTCTGCGTTACGCCCTTGCCGTCCATGTCCGCGCTGGCCAGCACGATGTCTTTGCCGCCCTGGGACAGACGCACGGCGATGTGCCGCAGGCCGGACTGGAGGTCCATGAAATCGATGTCCGCCACCTTATGCTGACCGATTACGGATAGAGAAGGATCGGCGACAATGCGCGGTTTCTCCCATTCAAGAAACAGGAATACGGCGCCTATGGCGCAGGCCAATCCCAGCAATACGATAAACCATAGAAATTTCGCCCCTGCATTTTTCATGCGAGTCCTCCCCCTTTGCGGTTCAAATCCTTAAGCCGGTATAGTAGCCGGCGGCGACGCTTTCGGCTATGCCTTCCGGCCGGGCGGCATCGCCGATCAGATAGAGCTCGGCGACCTTTCCCTTTAAGGCATCATACAACGCCGTGTCCGGTTTGTCACCCACGGCGATGACTACCGTATCGGCCTTGAGCACCCTACCGACCCCGCGTTCTTCCTCTATGGCAACGGTTTTTGCGGTGATCTCACGGCATCTATAGCCGGTATAGAAATATGCGCCCAGCGTCTTGAGATGGCCCAGCAGAATCGTGCGGCCGGCGGCCGGCATCTTGGCGGCAAGTTCGGGGAGCATCTCCACGATGGCGACGCGCCGTTTGTGTTTGAGCAAGAACTCAGCCGTTTCGCAGCCGACAAGGCCGCCGCCGATGATCACGACCGTGCGGCCGGTGGTTCTACCGGACAGCACCGCTTTGGCGTTGATGACATGGGCCAGGTTGAAGCCCGGGATCGGCAGCGCCGCCGGAGCCACTCCCGTGGCGCAGACGACCGCATCGTATCCGCCCGCGATGACCTCGTGGGCCTGTATGTTCCGGTTGAGCTCGACCGTTACGCCGGTCTGAGCTAGTTGCTTTTCGTAATAGGTGATGAGCGGCTTGAGGTTGTGTTTGTGGGGCGGCGCCACGGCATAGTGCAGTTGGCCGCCCAGACGCATGTCTTTTTCCGCCAGGAGCACCGCATGGCCCCGGTAGCCGGCGATCCGGGCGGCTTCCATGCCCCCCGGTCCGCCGCCGATCACCAGGACTTTCCGTTGGGTTTCAGCGGGCGGGATGGTATAATCATTGTCATCCCTGCCGATCACGGCATTGCCCGAACACACGGCCCGGCTCTGGTGCTGGAGCTGATTGTCGATGCAGCGGCCGCAGCCGATACAGGGCCGTGCCAGGTCATGGGTGCCCTCCTCGATCATGGCGGGCAAGTTCGGTTCGGCGAGCAGACCCCGACCCATGAATACGAAATCGGTCAGGCCTTTGCTCAGGGCTTTTTCGGCCAGGACCGGATCGAAGGCGCGGCCGCCTGAGATCAGCGGGATCCGCATGGCCTTGCGCCCGAGGAAGAGATTCGGTCTGGTTGAACGGCCCAGGACGCGGGCCAGTTTCAACAGTCTGGCCAACGGAAAGGTGAGTCCCGTGCCTTGCGCGCTGTCGGGTACATCGCGAAGGGTCGGTTTGTCCTTGTACGACATGGCCAGGACCTCGATGGCATCGGCGCCGGCCTCCTGAAGCAGGTAGGCGTAGAGAAGGCCGTCCAACAGGCCGATCCCGCCCTGCTTGCCCAGTTCCAGGAGCGAAAGCTTGTAGATGACCGGGAAGTCGGCGCCGGCTCGGTCTTTGATCTTTTTGAGGATGTTGAGCGCAAAGCTCGCGCGCTGGCGGGCGTTGCCGCCATAGGCATCGGTGCGCCGGTTGGCCGTGGCGGAGAGGAATTGCGAGACCAGGTAGTAGCCGGTCGCATGGACCTGGATGCCGTCGAAGCCGGCCTCTTTGGCGCGCAAGGCCGCTGCGGCATATTTATCTTCAATAGCGCTGATTTCGCCATCCGTCAGGGCGCGGGGTTCTTCCCCCTCCAGGCCGGTCACCATGCTGAAGGGCATCTTGACCGCCGACGGTCCGACCGGCTGGCCGCCCGTGTTTCTGCGCTTGGCGCCGCGTCCGGTGTGGCTGATCTGCAGCACGCATTTGGCGCCGTGCGCGTGGATGCTGCGGGTCAGGCGTGCGAAGCCCGGGATATAGGCATCGTCATCGATCACCAGCATGTCCTTGGTATTTAGACCCAGGGGCGCGTCCACGCACGTGACCTCCACGACGATCAACCCTGCGCCGCCCTTGGCGCGCTCGGTATAATGATTGATCACGGCCTGGTTCACATACCCGCCGTCGGACATGTTCATACCCATGGCCGGCATCACGATGCGGTTTTTGATCGTGATCCCGGCTATCCGCCCGGGTGACATCAAGTTGGGAAACCTTGATTGGATCATGCGATGCACCTCAATGGTTCGTGCTCCCCGGCCCTGACAAGGATTTGTCCCTTAGGGGGCATCTTACTGTGCCATGGCTTGCAGGCTTTTGTCCAATGGAATCGCCCCGCATTTTCACGGATAATTGGCGCCTCCGAGATCAATAGCCCTGGAAGATCATCGCGGTGATCGGTTAATTTCTCAGCCGCGACATGACGATAGGGTGTTGGCCTTGGTTTGAAATACGAAAAACGCAGTGGTAGAGATAATGGGCCCGCTATGATGTGGAAAGAGGAGTATACGAGCAAGATAACTACCGTTGAGCGCCTGCTGGAGCTTATCCAGCCGGGGTCATGCGTGTATGTCGAGTCCGGATGCGGAGAACCTCAGTATCTGGCCAAACACCTCATCTTCGATAACATGCACCTGAGCGATGTCCACGTGTATACCTCCGTGCCCTTACGGAGCTATGCGGATTATGGCGGTGATTTCGGCTCCCGTTTCCGGATACAGACCTTCTTCGTCGCCCCGGCGATGAGATCGGCCTTTGCGGAAGGTCAGGCCGACCATCTACCTCTCTCCACATTGGGCATGTTCAAGCTGTTTGATGAAGGCTACATCAGGATCAACACCGCCATCATCCAACTGAGCCCGCCCAACGAGGAGGGTATGCCCAGTCTGGGCATTATGGTGGATATCATGCGCGCCATCGTTGGGAAGGCCGAAAGAGTGATCGCCCAGGTCAACCGGCATATGCCCATCACCCGGGGCGATAGTTTGATCCCGCTAACGGATATCGATTATATCGTGGAGCACGACGAGCCGCTCGTGACCTTCCGTCAGGAGGAGCCTGATCCCGAGACCCTTGCGGTGGGACGCAACGTGGCCCGTTTGGTCGAGGACGGATCCACTATTCAGGTGGGGTTCGGCCGGATTCCCGACGCCGCCATGCAATTTTTGAAGGACAAGCAAAACTTGCGTATCCATTCGGAGATCATCACCGATCGCATCGTCGATCTTGCCGCCGCCGGGGCGCTAGCCACAGGGGCAGCTGTGGTTGAGGCCCCAGCCGTCACCTCAAGCTTGTGCATCGGCAGCCAGAAGGTCTTCGAGTATGTACACGAAAATCGTGATGTCGAAATCCTTGCCCTGTCCTCTATCAGCGACCCGGCCCGGATTCTTTCCCATGAACGCTTCATCGCCATCAACGGAGCGGTCGAGATCGACCTGACCGGGCAGTCCTGCGTCGGCCTCGGCGAGCCCACGTCGTTCTTCGGGGCCTTGGGACATGCGGTTTTCAACCGCACGGCGATGTTCACCCTCGGCGGCAAGGGCATCATCGCGCTGCGCTCGACCTCGCGTGACGGCCGTTTCTCCCGCATCGTCCCGGAATTTACCGACAGTCGGATCGGGATCGTCACCACCCAGAGCGATGTCAATTATGTGGTCACCGAATACGGGTGCGTCAACCTGTTCGGAAAATCCATCCGCGAACGGGCGCTGGCGCTCATCACGATTGCCCACCCCAAATTCAGACCATGGCTGCTCGAAGAAGCCAAGGGGAAAAAATACCTCTACGAAGACCAGGCCCTGCCGCCTGCGGAGGCCTGTTACCCGAGCGCTCACGAACAGATCCGGGCCTTCGGCGACAGGGAGGTGCATATACGGCCGGTCAAGGTGACCGACGAGCGCGCCATACAGAATCTGTTCTATGCCATGAGCAAGGACGACCGGTTCCATCGCTTTCTGCGTCATATGGCCTCATTGCACCATAAACAGGCGCAGTATCTGGTGAATGTCGATTACACGAAATCCATGGCCCTGGTTGTCCAGGCCTTAGGCGACAAGCAGGAACGCATCGTGGCCGTGGCGCATATCGCTCCGGACGAGGAGAGCGGCGGTCGGCGGGTGTGCGAGTTCGCTGCCATGGTGGACCCGGCCTGGCAGCGTCTGGGTATAGGGACCTACCTATTCGAGTCCATGGTCGCCATCGGCCGCACGCTTGCCTATGAAATCGTGCGGGCGATCGTCTGGCGCGACAACCAGTCCATGCTCAAGGTCCTGGAAAAAGCGGCTTATCCGATGTCGCGCACCGTTGACAGCCACGCCTACCAGGTGGACATTGCGCTTTAGCGTTCATGGCCTTAGACGGCCTGGAAAACCGCCGGCGGACCAACATCAACCAGGATAGCTTGACCCCCTTCGAGCAACAGTTCCAGGTGAACGAAGACCTCGGAAACGCCCAGAAAAACTTCGGCGTCCTTGATATTTGGGAATACCTTTCGCACGAGCTCATGCAAGGTGAGCGGAGAGCCCATGAGATCCTGGCGGATCTGCGCGCTGCGTTGGTTATGGTGGGAGCGATAGCCTTCAATGAGTGCCTTTAGGTCGGGGACGTACTCGCCATGGGCAGGGAAGGTGGCGCTGACCGGGAGCTGTTCGAGTATATGGAGCGAGCGTCGGAAAGCCTTCAAGCTCTTATACGTTGGATCACTCAGGCGTGAGCGATTGGTCTCATGGAAGGGATTGGGGGTGATATGCTTGATGAGGGTATCGCCGCTGAAAAGCACGCTGGTCTTTTGCTCGAACAGGCAGCAGCTGCCCGGTGAATGGCCGGGGGTATGGATAAGCTTGAGCTCAAAGTCCGAGCCCCGGAAGACATCGCCATCCTGCATGGGCAGCGCGTCATCGACCGGATCGCAGAGGACTTTGAAGAAACCTGAGCGCCGCTTCATCTGCTCGACCGTAGGCGCCGGTATCCCGGCAAAGGCGCTGAATTTTTCCGCTTCCTCGCTCCACATGTCCTGCTCGATAAAGCCGCGCGAAAGCCGCCATCTGTCATCCGTATGGATATAGCAGGGGATGTTATGGCCGGCGGCCTGTCTGATTGTGGCGACCAGTCCGAAATGATCGATATGGCCATGCGTGATCAGGATACGCTCCACGTCACGCCATGCAAAACCAATGCTCTTAAGCTGCCGCTCAAGGCTTTCAAATGATCCGGGGAACTTCGGTCCGGTATCGATGAGGGTGAGCGGACCGTTGCCCAGCATGAAGACATTGGAGCAGATCAAATCGGCAAACCCCGGCAAAGGCAGGGTAAGGGTGTGGATGGAGCCCATCCGTGGAAAGGGTATCAGGTCCATGAGGCCTTTGACTACGTGAAAATCGAGCGCCGGTCAAGGTTATCATGGCGCCTTGGGAAGAAGTGCGGCTGATAAATGACCGGTAGGTAGGGTTCGTTAGATGGCATGCGTGTTGCAGAAAAACAAGCATAAATGAGCATCGCGGTCGCGTTGCGATCGAATTGCGGGCGCAAACAGAGGACTGGAGGTGTTTTGGCGTAGTGGCGTAGAATGGTGGATGGGAAATAGTTTTCATGTAAATGAAATTTATTTCCGCCACGGGCGATCGGCAAGGAGCTTGTGACATGCTTGCCATCAGCACCTGAGGAGATCCGACAGTATGGAGGAACATATGACTAGGAACAATTTGCATCGACCTCTTTCGTATATTGAACGGTCCTGGCTGAGCATCGACAGCGCCTCCTCGCCTTTTGTCGTCCAAATGGTCTTGGAAGGCCGCGGTAGCCTGGATGTGGGTCACCTGGCTGCGGCGGTAGGAAAGGCTTCCGAGCTTAATCCGGGGACGCGCTTAGTATTGAAAGGGTCTCTGCGGGGTTCGCGCTGGGTGGATTCCGGTCGGGCGCCTTGCGTCAGGGTCGTCTCCGGAGAGGCATGGGACGGGTACGGCCCTGAAAATGCGCCCTTCCTGCATGACCGATTGCCCCATAGCGGACCTACCTGCGAAGTGCTGTGGGTTGAGGGGTCTACGCCGCGCATTATTTTCCGGGCCAGCCATGGCGTGATGGATGGCCGCGGGGTGATAACCTGGGCCGAAGATGTTTTTCGGATCATGCAGGGCGCTCCGTTCCTGGGCACGCAATGGGCCATCACCGACAAACAGATCATGAACAGCATCACGCAGCAGACCCGTGATGTCTACGCCGACCGTGCCATCGCCCCCACGGGTATGTCCCGGCCCGATGGTCAGGACGGTATCATGTGGCGCCGCCTGACGTTTAAGGGTGCGCTGCCCGTCTTATTAGGCAAGGTAGGATGGGCGTTGGCGCAATCCGCATGGAGAAACGGTGATGGACTGGTGCGCTTGATCGTGCCAGTGGACTTGCGATCTCACCAACCGGGCCTGCGGTGTACCAGCAATCTGACGACCGCCCTGTATGTAGATATCACGCAGGCATCGAGCCCTGAATCCATAACCCATGATATTCTCAAACAGCTCGACAATAAGACGGATTGCATGCCGTATGTCGGTACGGAATTCATTGAAGTGACGCCGCTCAAGCTCCTCGGTCTTGGGTTTACCATGCTTTCGAAACTGAATTATCGGCGGGGCCGGTATAATGCTTCCGCCATGATTTCCAATCTGGGTCATATCGATACACAAGCCTTTTGCGCCGACAGTTTCCGTGCCGAGACCTGTTTCTTCGTCCCCCCCCCCCTGGATCGGGCGGCGGTTTTTGTCGCGCTGGCCGGTTGTCAGGGCTGCGAAGAATTAACCATCGCGGTGTCTCGTCAACTCGGCAACACAGGACGTTTTGAGCGTTTGCTGGCGGATATCGGCCGGGCCTTGGCGCCTGAAGATGCGAAGTCTCTCCAGGCCGGCCCAGCGAAGCCGCCTTCGGAGCCCTCGACATTCTGGCAGGAACGCCTGCCCAACATGCCGCCCGTCCCCGATCTGCCCTTGGTCGCCAACCCCTCTGCGGCAACCCCGCCGCGGGTGACCCGCCGCAGTGCGCGCCTGGATGCAGAAAAGTGGCAATTGATTAAGGACCGGGCATGCAGCCTGGGAGTCACTCCCACAGCCGTTATCGCCAGCGCCTTTTCCGGCGTTCTGGCCCGTTGGAGCAAGACCCCGCGCTTCACCATCGGCATGAGTGTGAGCCAGAGACCAGGCCTTTCGGCCGAAGGCCCTGATGCACCGTCAGGCCAGCCCGTCAGCGTGACGACCCTCCTGCCGGTGGATGCTCTGGCGGCCAACGATTTTGCGCTGTGCACCCAGCTGCTCTCCGAAGAGCTCAAGACTAAACTTGACGAGCGGTTCTTGGACGAGCTTCAGACCCTTCCGGGCTTCGGTCGTATCAGTGGGTTAAGCCCCGTTCCCCCAATCCCCGTTATGCTGTACGCGGATTTGGAGGATGTGTCTGAGCGGTCTGGTGGTTCGTTGCCGGACAAGCTCTCGGATGCGCCGCAGATCTGGCTTAATCACCGGGCATGCGAGCTGGATGGACACCTGGTCTTCACCTGGGACAGTATAGATGAGGTCTTTGAGTCGGGCGTAGCTCAGGATATGTTCGCGTCCTATCACCGCTACCTGGAAGTGCTTGCTTCTCCTGAAGTCTGCTGGGACCAGTGCCGCTGCCCGGCCATACCCGTTGAGCATCAGGCCCTATATGATGAGGTCAATGCAACCCGTGCGCCTTTTTCCAGCAACCTGCTGCACACCCTGTTCCTGGAGCAGGCTTTGCAGCATCCGGAGGCGCCGGCCGTGATCACCCCCGGGCGCAGCTTAAGCTACGGCGAATTGTTGAACAGGGCCATGCGTCTCGGGCACTACTTGCGCGTACATGGCGCCGAGCCCAACACCTGTGTCGCGGTGCTCATGGAAAAGGGGTGGGAGCAGATCGTGGGCGTGATGGGGGTGCTCTTCTCCGGCGCGGCTTACGTACCGCTCGATCCCGGCTTACCGCGGGAGCGCCTGCGCTACCTGCTGGAAGAGACCAGGGTCAAGGTTGTCCTGACCCAGACCCGTATCCACGCGCAGCTGACCTGGCTGACCGAATGGACGTGTCTGTGCGTCGACCGGAACGATCTGCCCGCCGTGGATGATTTGTCTCCCGCTTCGGTCCAGCAGGCGACCGATCTGGCCTACGTTATTTTCACCTCCGGTTCGACCGGCAGTCCCAAGGGGGTCATGATTGATCATCAAGGAGCGGTCAACACCATCCGGGATATCAACCAGCGCTTCGGGGTGGGACCTGAAGATCGCACTCTGGCGCTATCCAACTTGAATTTCGATCTGTCGGTCTACGATGTCTTCGGCCTGCTGGCCGCCGGCGGGGCCGTAGTCATCCCCGATGCCCAGGACAGGCAGGACCCCGCCCACTGGTCGGACCTGCTCTTACGCCACTCGGTCACCCTCTGGAACACGGTGCCGGCCTTGATGCAACTGCTGGTCGATTATGCCGAGCAGACGCCTCAGGCCATACCGGATTGTTTGCGGCTGGTCATGCTGAGCGGCGACTGGATCCCGGTAAGCCTGCCGGCGCGTATCCGCGCGCAGAATGCCGGAGCCGAAATCATCAGCTTAGGGGGCGCCACCGAAGCCTCGATCTGGTCCATCCTGTTTCCCGTTACCGAGGTGCAGAAAGAATGGGTCAGCATACCGTACGGCAAGCCGATGGCGAATCAACGTTTCTACGTTCTGGACGCGAACCTCAATCCATGTCCGCTCTGGGTGGCCGGGGAACTCCATATCGGCGGCATCGGTCTGGCGCTGGGGTACTGGAATGATCCGGACAAGACCGGCCAACGCTTCATAGTCCACCCCGAGAGCGGGGAACGCCTCTATAAAACCGGAGATCTCGGCCGGTGGCTGCCGGATGGGAATATCGAGTTTTTAGGCCGCGAGGACTTCCAGGTCAAGATCCATGGGCATCGCATTGAGCTGGGAGAGATCGAGGCCGCCCTGCTCAAGAACCCCACCGTGGCCGAGGCGGCGGTAATCGCCGCCTCAGACGAGCGCGGCTCCGGCAAACACCTGCTCGCTTGTGTCGTGTGCCGCGCGGAAGATAACGACACTACCGTAGAGGGCCGCGGCGCCGCAGACGTAAACCTGAAAAGCATCCTCACGGAATTCCTCCAGGGCTACCTGCCGGAATATATGATCCCCAAGCACTTCGTCTTTCTGGAGCGGTTGCCGCTCACAACCAACGGCAAGCTCGACCGGCAGGTCCTGAATGCCTACAAGATCACGGACGCCGCCACGGGTGAGTATACGGCCCCGCAGAACGAGCTCCAGACAGTAATCGCACGTCTGTGGGCGGAAGTACTCGGCCTTGAGCGGGTGGGCATCCATGATAATTTCTTCGATCTGGGTGGTGATTCACTCAAGGTCATCATGCTCAAGAACCGCTTGAAACAGGAGCTTGTGCGCGATATACCCCTGATGATGATCTACAAATATATGACGATCGATGCGTTTGCCTGCTATCTGGGAGAGGGAGAAACCGGAGTTGCGGACAAGGCCCTTGAAGAGGCGTGGCGCTCTGATGCCGCCGAAGCGGGCAAAGTTTCCGGCCTGAGACAGTCAGCGACGCCGCGGATGACCATGGAGGCATGAGAAATCTGGTGAAGTTCGCGGCGATCTGCCCGTTTAGTTGTCGCTCCCGACGGCCATGATCAGATCGCCATTCCAGGGGTATGTGGGTTTTGCCGTTAGGACCAAGCACGGAGCGGCGGGATTTTCCCTCGATCCTGCTGAGGCACGGCTCTTAAGTCCACGCATGGCGCTCAAACGCCGGGACGAGTTCGTGCTCGGTCGCGCCGCCGCGCATGCCGCCCTCAAGCAACTCGGTTTCAGCCCGCCGCCGCCCATCCTTCAGGGTCCTTTGTATGAACCGCTCTGGCCGGAAGGCTATGTCGGCTCCATCACCCATACGGCCGGGATCGCTGTTTGTGCCGTTTGTTCACGGGACCATGCCGCCGGGATCGGCATTGATCTTGAATCCATTCCGGAGCGGTTCGATCAAGAGTTCAGCCAGGTGGTCGGCATGGATGAGGAACGCGCCTGGGTGGGTCAGGATGCGCTGCGTCTGGTACGGCTTTTTTCAGCCAAGGAGACCGCATTCAAGGCCTTTTTCCCCCAGATCGGCGTATACCTTGATTTTATGGACGCCGGACTGACATGGCACGGTCAAGGCTTTCGCGGCAGGCTCATGCGGCCAATCGGGCCGTATCCGCCGGACTTCGAATTCCTGGTAGGAAGCATCGTGATAAACACCTTGGTTTTCAGCTTTATGAGTCTGCCGTCAGGGTATAAAATGGCATAGGTTCATTAGTTGCAAGGGGGAAGGAGGAGGTATGAAGCGGGGTCTTGCGGGAAGATTCGGACTACTGCTGATTGCGATCATGGTGCTGGGCTTAAATGGATGCCAATCCGGGGATTCTCATACATCTCAAGATTCAGGGATAAGGAGCAGCGATACACGGTCCACCTCCGACAATGCGGCCAATGGAGATCGTTACCTCATCGGTGTGGGCATCTATGATATCACCGGGCCGGCCTCGGAAGTGACTATGGGCGGTTTCGCCTTTTCAGATCAGAAGACCGCCGGAATTTCCATGCGTCTGTGGGCGCGAAGCTTTATCATCGCCGATCCCGCAACCCCTGCCAGACGGGTGGTTTTTGTGAATGCCGATACATGGGCCATGTGCCAATCCGTCAAGCAGGAGATCGCCCGTCGGCTGGCCGCCGACCCCGAGCTCAGCCCCTATTACAATAACGACAATGTCTGCTTAAGCGCTACCCACAGCCACTCTTCCGTGGCGGGGTTCTCGCATTATTTTCTCTACAACGTACCCAATCTGGGTTTCATCCAGGACAGCTTCGATGCCGTGACGGACGGCATCTTCGCTTCCATCAAACGTGCCCATGCCAACCTGAGGCCGGGCAGGATCTATATCGCCCAAGGCAACCTTGCCGCTGCAGGCTGGAACCGTTCATCCGTTGCCTATGACAACAATCCGGCGGCCGAGCGCGCCGCCTATGACGGCAACATCGACACCACCATGACCGTGCTCAAATTCGTGGGGTACGATGCCGAGGGCCGGGAAGTGGGGCTCGGCATGCTCAACTGGTTCGCCGTCCATCCCGATTGCATCGGTCCGTCCAATCATCTCATCAGCGGCGACAGCAAGGGACATGCCGCCTATTTGTTCGAGAAGCATATGGGCGGCGATTATACCGATCCCCTCACGTTCGTGGCCGCCTTCGCGCAGAGCAACTCCGGGGATGTCACGCCCAACGTGCCTTTCACCACGCATGCGTTCTCGCAGTCCGACGCCGTGAAAGCCCTGAAGGCCTACGGAATCACCGACCCTGAAGGCGAGATCGCGCGCCAGGGCTTCCCCTGGGATGAGGCCAAGGGCGAGGCCGATATTGAGGAAAACCTCGTGCTCAAACTTGAAGCCACCCTGCAGTACCGCAAGGCCCTTGAGCTCTATCAGGGCGTTATGCAACCCGTGCACGGTTCGGTTGATTACCGCCATAAGTTCGTTGACATGCGCTCTCTTGCGGTTGACGCGGCCGGTTGCTCGACCTGTCCCTCCGGCATGGGGGCCTCCTATTCCTACGGCAGCCCTTGTGACAACCCCACGCCGTACCCACTCTTCAGCGAAGGCGTAACCAGAGATGACGTGGGCGCCATTGACTGGAACAGCGGCACCGATATCCAGGAAACGCTGCTGGCCACGCTCTTGCCGGGCGCCATCGGCCTTATCTGGCCCACCACCCTTTCCAAGGATTATATCGAGTGCCAGGGGGTCAAACCGGTGATCCTGCCCACGGGACTGATGACGTTCAACCTGGTCAAATTCATCCCCTTGATGCCCCAGGTGCTGCCGGTGCAGGTGCTCAAGATCGGCAACCTTGTCATCGCGGCCCAGCCCACCGAGATTACCACCATGGCGGGCCGACGCGTTAAGAACACGCTGCTCTCGCGTTTTCAGGATCGTGAGGTCGATCATGCCGTGATCGCCGGATTGTCCAATACCTATGCCTCCTACCTGGCAACCGGCGAGGAATATGGGAAGCAGGGCTATGAAGGCGCCGGCACCATGTTCGGCCCGCACGAGCTGGAAGCCTTCCAGCAGGAATACGCCAAGCTCTGCGATGCCATCCTCGCCGGTACGCCTGTGGCATCCGGTCCTTTTCCGCTCGATTTACGCAACGATCAATTCGATTTCTCAACCGCGATGCCATACGATGAGGCGCCGAGCGGGAAAACGTACGGCCAGGTGATCAGCCAGCCAGCTGCCTCCTATAGCATCGGCGATAAGGTCAAGGCGACCTTCCAGGGGGCGAACCCCCGCAACAACCGCCGTTCCATGGACACCTTCCTGACCGTCGAGCAGGAAACCGGCGGCGGCTATCAGATCGTGCGCCGCGATTGGGACCCGGACACCAAATTCATCTGGGAGCGGGGTGATTCTCGCAGCTCCACGGCCACCATCGTATGGAACACCTCTGACGCTGAACCGGGACGCTATGTCATCCGTTACCATGGCGATTACAAAACCCAAGACCACACGCTGCATGCCTTCGAGGGCGCCAGCCGGACCTTCGTGCTCAAATAGCTCGACAGGGGGGAATTATTTTCTTATGATCATGGCCGTCCCCTGATCCTGTAGGATCGCGGTTGGCATGAAATGCATAAGGAGGATTGCGGAGTGGCGACTTCGGTTTTACTGGTCACAGGATCGTTCCGGCGCCTGGGAAATTGCGAGATGTTTGCCAAACAGGTTGCGCTCTTTACGCCTGCCGATCACATCGCTGTCCTGCGTCTGACGGATTTTACGCTTAGGCCCTGCATGGGGTGTTATCGCTGCCTGAATCCGGAGCACCGCTGCCAGGTCGAGGACGATCTGTATTTCATCCTAAAGACCATGACGGAATACGAGCATGTTATTTTTTCCATCCCGACCTATGTCCTGGGACCGGTCGGACAATTCAAGCTCCTGGCCGACCGGCTGGCCTGCATGTCCGGCTTTCATCCGGTCTTCGGCAAGATCAATGCCGTCAGCGCGGTTTTCGGAGGCATTGAAAGCTGGCGCGGGGTAACCCAATCCATGGTGAATGCCGTCATCCGCATGATGGGATTCCGGCTCAAGGGCAGCGCTTTCATCGAGGCCGCTCTGCCGGGTGAAAGCCTCGACGAAGTCTATACGCCGGTGGCGCAAGGCCTCGCCAAGGCCTTAGGCGATGACACCCATTGCTATTTCCCTTCCAAGACGCTCGTCTGCCCCTCCTGCGGCTCGGACCTCTTCTTTGTACGGGACCGGCAATTGATCTGCGTCTTGTGCGAAAGCGCGGGTGAATACTTAGACGGTGCCTGGCAGTCGTTCCATGATTCGGGCAGGTTCAGCGAAAAAGGCTTCGTCGAACACTTCGAAGGCTGGCTGAAGCCCAAGGTCATCGAATATACCGCCAAGAGAGAACACCATCGCATGCTGCGCTCACGCTTCAAGGATGTCGGCCGATGGATTACAAAGGAGGGCAAGCCTCTTGCGGGTAAACCTCATGAAAGATAAAGCATCTTTTCTCGCCCGGTATGGACCCTGGGCCTTGGTTGCCGGGGCATCCACGGGCATCGGCGAAGCCTATGCCCGTCAACTGGCTCAGCGTGGGATGAACGTGGTCCTGCTGGCCCGTGGCCGTGAAAAACTGGAAACCCTGGCCCGGGAGTTGCGTGATCACTATGCCGCTCAAGTACGGCCCATTGCCATCGATCTGGGCTCAGAGCACCTGTTGGACGAACTGCTGCCCCAGGTGGATGACCTTGAGATCGGGCTGCTGATTTACAATGCCGGCAATTCCGAGGTCCGTGAATTCACGCAGGCGCCGCTGGAAGACCTCCTGGCCATCTTCAATGTCAATTGCCGGGGGCCTCTGCTCTTATGCCATGCCTTGGGTCCGGGCATGGTGCGGCGCGGTCGGGGCGGCGTAATTTTGATGTCCTCCATGGCCGGGCTGCAAGGCTCGGGGCTGGTCGCCGACTACGCCGCCACCAAGGCCTTTGACATTGTTCTGGGCGAGGGACTCTGGGAAGAATGGCGGCATCACGGCGTACATGTATTATCCGTGGTAGCCGGCGCCACGCTCACCCCCACGGTCATGCACCGCATCAACCAGGAAGAATTGAAACGTTCACCGGCCATGCTTCCGGATGATGTGGCCCGGGAGGCCTTGGATGCCCTGGACAAAGGCCCGCGCAGGGTCATCGGTACATTCAATAAACTCGGGGCCGTGCTCCTTGAGCGCCTTCTTTCAAGACGCCTGCGGGTGCGGATGATTACCCGGGAAACACGGCGCTTGTTCGTGAAACCGAACCAAGGATAATGGGCATGAACTGCGCCTTGGGCTTCATGAACATGAAGATCAGGGGTATCGCGGCCATGATCGCCGCCGTTACTTTGATCGTAGGCGGCGATCTGTATGCCCTGACCAATCCCTGCCCTGATCCATTCACGTATTCCATAGGGCAGATCGATCAACGCTTCAGCCTGAGCCGCTGGGAGGTTCAGGACGCCGTGCGTCGCGCAGCGGACATCTGGGGCCAGGTCTATGCCTGCGAGCTTTTCACGGAGCAGAACAACGCTGCCATTACCATCGACCTGGTCTATGACTATCGCCAGGCGGCCACGGACCGTCTTAAAACATTGCGTAACGGACTCGACTATTCCAAGGGCTCATATGATGAACTGGTTCTCAATTTCAAGAGCCAGCGCGCGGAGTATGAACGCCGGAAACAGGATTATGAAACCGACAATGACGTGTATGCGGCGCGTGTATGCGCCCTGAAGGTCCGCATCGAATCCGCCCGTCGCAACGGCGAGCCCACCCTGGCAGCCTACCGGCAGATGAGAGATGAAAAGCGGACCCTCGACGCCAAGCTTGCGGACCTTAAAAAACGTCGCTCCGAATTGATGGAGGCACATGAGAACCTCAAGAGCCTGACATACGCCATCGATACCCTAGCAACCAAGCTTAATTTGACGTTGGATTCCTATGCCGAAACCGGCAGTCAGATCAAGGAGGAGTTTCGTGAAGCTACGTGCCGTAGAGTCGGAAACCGGTATGTCATAACCGTCTATCAGTTCAACAGCCGCGACCAATTGATACGGGTATTGGCTCATGAGTTCGGCCATGCCATGGGCCTGACCCATAACGACAATACCCAGGCTATCATGTATCGGCTGAACAATTCCAACAGCATGAGTCTGGCTCCGGAAGATATCGACGCGCTTGAAGCTCGTTTTAAAAGCCGATAACGACTCCTCCCGGTTGAAGAGCCAGGATTTTCGCACGCCGGGTATACGTATCACTGCATGGGAAGGCCATCGGTTTTGGGTCCCCTTTGACCTTGAGTCGGCGGGGCGTTTCGGGTATAGATGTAGGTCATGCCGTATATCAAGACATTGCTGCTCATCGCGATCCTGGCGGTTCTGGTCGTGGGCGGGGTTGCCAACACGCAAGCCTACACGCTCTCGTTTCTGCAATGGCAGTTGAGCCGCGCGCTGCCGCTCTGGCTGCTGGTGCTGGCGGCCTTCGGGGCGGGGATGATTCCGATCTTTATCGTGGGCCTGCCGCAAAAGACAGCCGATTTCACCCGCATGCGCGCCTTGAATCTCAAACGGCGTCAGCTCGAGAAACAGCTTAAAGACCTCGACCGGGAAAAGACCTCTTTACAAACCTGATAAGCTCCTTGAGCGCGTTGAAGGTCTTGGTCGGGAGCCATACGGCGCTCAAGGTTTCCCCGAGGCGATAACGATGATGCTCGCGGGTGCTGAGCAGCTCCGGAGCGAGCTTGGCCTTGACCTTGACGAAACCGAGCCAGTCCAACCGGGCTATAAGTTTGCGCAGGGTTCCGTCCCACGGTATGTAGAGCGCGGAAGCAAAATCGACCAGGTAGGGTTCCCCGGCTTCATTGCGGCCGTAATTGCGGCGGTTGCGCAGATCCAGGTGGATGACGCCGCGGGCGTGCATGCTCTTGATGATGCCGGCCATCTTCTCGAAATACGCGGCGTCGGGCCGGGCTAAAGTTTCCCGCAGGTTCTCCCCTCCCATGTAGGTGGTCAGGATCGTTTGGCGATCCGGTCGATCAACAAGCCTCGGGATGCCGGACAGGCCGGAGAGCTTGTGGTAGATGAACGCCTCCCAGGCTATGAGCACGCGGCCTATCAGGCGCACCGGCCAGATCCGGTGGCGGTAGGTCTTTTCCACAAGGCGTCCGTCGATCAGCACGACATCCGGGCCATAGCTCTGTTTTTTCTTCAGCACAACCATAGTATTGTCTTGTGTAGCATCCCCGTCCGGGATAGGCAACCATCTGATGCGCATACTTCTCGGGCGACGCAGGCAGTGTGGCGGGGAAGAAAGCGTGAAAAGATGATAACCCGTTACCCATTATTTATGATAGGGAGAGTCTATGAGAGTGCAGGGAAAGCTCAGTTGGAATCCCAAGGGTTTCGCCTTTGTGGTCACCCAGAACGGACCGGATGTCTTTGTCCCGGGTAGCGATCTCCTGAGCGCCATGGACGGCGATATGGTAGAGGTCGAGGCCTATCACGACAAAAAAGGTCTGCGGGGCCGCATCGTCTCCATCCTGGCGCGGGGCACCATAACCTTAAGCGGGCGCTATCGCAGGTCCAAGAAATGGGGCACGCTGGAACCCAACCAGCCTTTCCCGTATACCATTATTATCCCGCACGGCAGCGAGGCCGGGGCTCGCAGCGGGGATCTCGTGATGGCCCGTATCGAGCCGCCCAAGCATGAAAAGCGCATTGACGCCGTGGCGGCCCAGGTCGTGCAGGCCTTGAGCTTCCCGGATGATATCGGTGAGGACCTGCGCTTTGTGGCCACCAAGCATGGCCTGCCCTGGCTGTTCCCGGCCGAAGTCGAGGCCCAAGCCAGCGTCGTGGCCGAAACGAATCCGGCGGCCGAATTGGGTCAGCGCCGTGATCTCCGGGACAGGGTGCTTTTTACCGTGGATGGGGCCTCGGCGCGTGATTTCGACGATGCCGTGGGCATCGAGCCGCTGCCGGACGGCTCCTATCGCCTGACCGTAGCCATCGCCGATGTGGCCGCTTTTGTGAAAACCGGCACGTTGCTCGACCAGGAAGCGTTCACGCGCTCGTTCTCGGTCTATTTCCCGGAGGCCTGCATCCCGATGCTGCCCGAGGTGCTCTCCAACGGGGTGTGCAGTTTGAATCCCCATGTCGACCGGTTGGCCATGGTGGTGGAGATGCAGATCGGGCCGCGCGGCAAGCTCGTGGGCTATGATTGCTGTGAAGCCGTGATAAATTCATGGGCCCGGCTTACCTATGAGGAGGTCGGAGCCTTTCTTGACGGCAAGGGTCACCCGCCCAAGGTGGATGCCCGGGTTGTACAGGCCCTCAAACTCTTGAAGCGCGTGACCGGTTTTCTGCATGCCCGGCGCAGGCAGAGCGGCAGCCTGGATTTCGATCTGCCGGAGCTGGACATCGATCTGGACAGCGAAGGCTTGGTGGAAAACATCTACCGGCGTCCGCGCGGTTCGGGTGAACGTCTGATTGAAGAAGCCATGCTCATGGCCAACCTGGCGGTGTGCCGCTATCTGCACGACCGCGATCTCCCGGCACTCTACCGTGTCCATGATATGCCGGCCGAGGATGATCTTTTCGATCTCCTTGCGATCTTGAGTGATGTAGGCGTCTCTCAGGAGCTGCTCTCCAGCCTGCGCCAGGCTATCGCCTTCGGGAAAGGCTTGAATAAGGCATTGCAAACGATCGCCGAGGCCTTCCAGGACGATCCCCGCGGGACCTTCGTGCACCAGCAGATCCTGCGCTCGTTGAGACAGGCCAAGTACCAGCATGAGGACGTGGGACATTTCGGCCTGGCCTTCAAGGGCTACCTGCACTTCACCTCGCCCATACGGCGCTATCCTGATCTGATCGTCCACCGTCTGGTCAAGGTCGCGCTAAAGGACGAACGCCTTTCCAAGAAAGAATATACCAAGTGGCAACGTTACCTTAAATTCGTGGGGCCCGAAGTGAGCCGTAAGGAACGGGTGACCAACGAGGCCATGCTGGAGGTCATCAAGCTCAAGACCGCGGCCTATATGGCGCGCCATGTAGGCGAGGAGTTCTCCGGCGTGGTCACGAGCATCATGCCGTTCGGTGTCTTCGTACAGATCGCCGATCCGCCCACGGACGGCCTGGTGGGCGCCGCGGAATTGGGACCGCAGGCCAAGATCGTGCAGGACCGCTACGTAAGGATGCGCAAAAAGACCATCTCCATCGGTGAGATCATACGGGTCCGCGTCATCCGCGTCGATCCTGTACGCGGCCTCATCGACTTTTCCCTCGCGGGTGCACCGGCCGGCACGTCGCGGACCATCTAAATCGAGCGGCGAAAGATCTGTTTTCATTATTTTTCTTGTCTGCCGATAAGAAACCCAATATGGGCACACGATTCCAAAGACCTTTGCCGATTGTGGAACGTTTGTGGCTGGCCGCCGATGCGGTCGCCCCCCCGTATGCCAACCAGGTGGTGGTTGAGGGGCAGGGCGTTATTGACCAGGGCCGCTTGGAAGACGCCGTCGCCAAGGCCTCAGAGGCCAATCCGGGCAGTCGGCTGATCTTGAGGGGCGCCTTGCGCGGTTGTTATTGGCTGGATTCAGGCCTGACACCGCCTGTCCGCTGCCTGAAGGACGTTACCTGGGACGGTCGCGGCTCGGAGAACGCCCCCTTTCTGATGGCGGGTCTGCCATACCGCGGGCCTACCTGTGAGGTCTTGTACCTGGAAAGCGGCCCGGTGACACGCCTGGTGTTCAGGTCCAACCACGGCGCCATGGACGGCATGGGCACGGTGTACTGGGCCGAGGATATCTTCCGGGTCCTGCGCGATGAAGAGCCGTTGGGTTCGCTTGAAGATCCTCCCAGTATGGTCACTTTTCTGCGCCAATTCACCGACCGCACCCGCATAATGCCGCCGGTCAACAGCATCGCGCCCACCGGGCGAGCGCGAGGGTTCCAAGCGGGCACGCGCTGGAAAAGGCTCACCTTTACGGGGAGCTTCTCCAAGGTTCTGGGAAAGGTCGGCTGGGCCCTAGCCCGATCCGCCTGGCAGCATGGATCCGGTCCGGTCATGCTGGCCATCCCCGTGGATCTGAGACAACGGCAGCCCGGTCTGCGGACCACCAACAATATGTCCATGGCCCTCTATGTCGAGGTAACCCCTGAGGACAGCCCCGAAGATATTGCCCGCGAGGTCAAACGGCAGCTGGACGAGAAATATGATTGCATGCTCTTTGAGGGCGGAACCGTGGTGGACATGATCCCGATCGCCTTGCTCCAGATCGGGTTGAAACTGATCACCCTGAGCTGGCATTATAAGGGCACGTATAGCTCCTCGACGCTGCTTTCCAACCTGGGCCGTTTCAATCGGGACAATTTTCGCGGGGCCGGTTTTCAGGCCGATACGGTTTTTTTGATACCGCCGCGGGTGGACGGTATCCCGTCTTTCGTGGTCCTGACAGGCTGCGCCGACCGGCTGGAAGTGACCGTTTCCCTGCCCAGCGTACTTGCCACGGATAACCGGCTCGAACGCCTGCTCGATGATATCAGCCAGGTTTTACGGTAGCCGGCCTTCGTATCTTTCCAGGACTCATCCGGCTTGGTTGCCCTGATGTCCTGAGAGACATCCGTTTTACGGATTGGTATACGAAGCGCCTTTAATCCCTTCCTGCTTTTTCGCTTGACAGCCAGGGCCTCCCCGAAGGATAAACGCTGCTATGAGAAACTACGCATGCATTCAGGCCTATCGCTACGTTTATTATTATCGGAAAAAACGGTGCCCATAGGCCGGGTGCGCGAGAGAGACACACAAGGCCATGGGCAATCCCCATGGCCTTTTTTATCAACAACGAGATACGAATTGAAATTTGGGAAGGAGGAAGGGATGCAGAGACTATGGTTGTTGGTGATGGTCGCAATGGTGGTATTGGGCTTAGGTTTGAGCGAGGCACGGGCTGCCGAGGAGATCAAGATCGGGGCCATTTTGAGGCTCTCGCAGGGCGCATCGGACGGGCTGCCCGCCAAGCGCGGTGTCGAGATCGCGGTCAAGGAAATCAACGCCGCGGGCGGCATAAACGGCAAACAACTCAAGGTGATCTTCGAGGATGAGAAGGACAGCGCCCCTGCCTCGGTGGCCGCTTATCAGAAACTGGTCTCCATGGACAAGGTCAAGGTCATCATCGGCCCGATGATGAGCGGCAACGTGTTGGCCGTGGCGCCTTTGGCCCAGCGAGATAAGATCGTCATCGTCACCCCCAACGGCACTTCGCCCAAGATCTCAGATGCGGGCGAATATGTGTACCGCGGCTGTACCCGCATTGACAAGCAGGCCGCAAGCCTCACCAAATACGCCAAGGAAAGCCTGAAGACGACCAAACCGGTCATCCTGTACAGCAACGAGCCTTATGGCAAGGGCTGCAATGATCTCTTCACCAAGTGTTTCGCTGAACTCGGCATTCCTGTAATCAGCACGGAGAGCTTCATGGTCGGCGACCGCGACTTCTCGGCCCAGCTGACCAAGCTCAAGCAGAAGCCCTTTGACCTGCTCTTTATCCCCGGCTATCTGCAGGAGACCGCTCCCGCTATCTCCCAGGCCCGCCGCATGGGCATCACGGCCCAATCCATGGGCGTCTTCGGTGACATGGCGCCCAAGTACATCGAGCTGGCCGGCAAGGCCTCTGAAGGCCATATCAACTGCAGCGAGTATGACGAGGATTACAACACCCCCACCAACAAAAAGTTCAAGGATGCCTATTACAAGATCGTCAAGGCCGACACCAAGGAACCCAACAACGCCATGTTCGCGGCTATCACCTATGACATGACGCGCCTGGTGTCCACGGCCATTGCCACCAAGGGCGGCGCCCCGGACCAGATGAGAGGCTATCTCGACACGGTCAAGGATTTCGACGGCGTGACCGGCAAGTTGAGCTTCGATAACAACGGCGATGTGGTCAAGCAGGGCGTGTACATCTTCAAGGTGGTCAAAGGCAAATACGTAAAGGTCAAATAATGTGCTTTTACAGCAACTGGTAAACGGCCTGGCGGCGGGCTGCGTGTATGCGCTGGTCGCCCTAGGCTACACCATGATTTTCGGCATTTTGGGGATTGTCAACTTTGCCCAGGGTGAGATCTACATGTACGGCGCCTTCGGCGCCGTACTAACCTTGGCCGCCACGGGCAACCTGGTACTGGCAATTGTCGCAGGTATTGCGGCGGCCTGCCTGGTGGGGGTGCTTCTGGAACGCTTCGCCTTCAGGCCTGTGCGCGGCATGCATCCACTCATTCCCCTCATCAGCGCCATTGGCGCTTCTATCTTCTTAAGCTCGCTGGCACGGCTCATCTTCGGACCCGAGGACCGGTCCTTTCCTATGGAATTCCATCCGCACAGCTATCAATTTTTTGGGGCCGAAATTACGGAGCTGCAGCTGGTTATCATTCTGGTCTCGCTCGCGCTCATGGTGATGCTCTGGCTCTTTCTGAATCTGACCAAACACGGCAAGGCCATCATGGCCGTGGCCATGGACAGTGATGCGGCCAAACTTTCGGGCATCAATGTCAACGCCGCCTATGTAACCACCTTCCTTTTGGGTTCGGCCATGAGCGGGGTGGCCGGTATCCTGATGGCGATGTACTATAATGCCACTGCCCCGAATATGGGACTGCTGCCGGGACTCAAGGCCTTTTCGGCCGCCATCCTGGGCGGAGTGGGCTCCATTCCAGGCGCGATCATAGGCGGTCTGGTGCTGGGCGTGGCCGAAAACCTGGGTGCGGCCTACCTGTCCTCGCACTTCAAGGACGCCTTCGCCTTCATCGCGCTGGTGTTGGTGCTCATCATCCGGCCGCGCGGCATCTTGGGGCGGCAGTAATGAGTGTATATATCCTGCATGTGCTCATCATGGTGGCCATCTTCGCCATGCTGGCCTTGAGCCTGAACATCAGCGTGGGTTTCGCCGGACTGGTGTCGCTCGGGCATGCGGCCTTCTTCGGTATTGGGGCCTACGCCAGCGGGATCATCATGATCAAGGGGCTCGGTTTTCCGGTAGCCTTCGGCAGCGCAGGGATTATTACGGCCTTGTTAGGTCTGGCGCTGGCGCTGCCGGCGCTGCGCGTCAAGGATGATTACCTGGCCATCGTCACCTTGGGCTTCGGGATTATCGTCGAGATCATATTCATGAACCTCGACATCACGGGCGGGACCGACGGGCTGGTGGGTATCCCGCCCGTGACGCTCTGCGGCAATCCGCTGTATTCCAAACCCGGCTTCCTTCTCCTCTGCGTCGTGATCCTGGGCTTCATGATCGTCAGTATGTATACCTTGAAGAACTCGAAGATCGGGCGGGCCTGGGCCGCCATTCGGGACAACGACATCACGGCCAGCTTCATGGGCATCAACATCTACGGCTACAAGACCCTGGCGATCGTGGTCAGCGCCTTCTGGGCCGGATTGGCCGGCAGTCTCTATGCCCATTATACGGCCTACATCAACCCGCACACATTTGGCATGCACACCTCCATCATGATCCTGTCCATGGTGGTCCTTGGCGGCATCGGCAGTATCCCGGGCGCGCTTTTGGGCGCGGCCCTGCTGACCGTGCTGCCCGAAGTGCTGCGGCCCCTGGCGGATTACCAGGATATTTTTTACGGCGGTTTGCTGGTGGCCATGATGGTTTTCAGGCCCCAGGGCATCATGGGCCGCGTCAAGATCACTGAGATCTTCGGGGGGGCCCGCTGATGCTCCAGGTCAGGAACCTGCACACCTATTACGGGCATATCCATGCCGTCAAGGGGGTGAGCCTGCATGTGAATCCGGGCGAGATCGTGGCCCTGATCGGCGGCAACGGCGCCGGCAAGAGCACAATCCTGCGGGCGATTTCCGGGATCGTGAAGGCGGCCTCCGGCGAGATCGTCTTGGGTGAGAACGAAATAACCCATCTGAGCTCGGAGCGCATCCTCAAGCGCGGCATCGGGCATGTGCCCGAAGGTCGGCGGTTGTTTAGGGGCTTGAGCGTGCATGACAACCTGGTGCTGGGGGCCTATTCGCGTAAGGATCGAGCCAAGATCAAGAAGGATTTGGCTGCCATGGAGGCACTCTTCCCCATACTGGGACAGCGCCGACGGCAACTCTCGGGCACACTTTCGGGCGGTGAGCAGCAGATGCTGGCCATTGCCCGGACCTTGATGGCCCGGCCCAAGGTATTGCTTTTGGATGAACCTTCCATGGGCCTGGCGCCCATTATGGTGAGCCAGATCTATGAAAAGATCAAAGAGTTGAACCAAACAGAGGGCTTGAGCCTGCTGCTGGTGGAGCAGAACGCACGCATGGCGCTGGGCCTGGCGCAGCGGGGTTATGTGGTCGAGACCGGGCGCATAGTCATGGAAGGCCCGACATCTGAGCTCAAGGCCAGCAACGAGATCCAGCGCGCCTATCTGGGCAAGGGCTATCGTGAGGTGTGGGAGTAGTGCTGCAGGCAGCATCCTTAAGCAAGCATTTCATGGGCATCCAGGCCCTGAGCGATGTATCGCTCGAGGTTATCCAGGGCGAGATCCTGGGTGTCATCGGACCGAACGGCGCGGGCAAGACCACGCTCTTCAATGTCCTGACAGGACTTTTTACGCCGGATGATGGGCGTATCCTGTTGCATGGCCGCGACATCACCCGGCTGCGTCCTCACCGCCGGGTCCGGCTCGGCATGGCGCGCACCTTCCAGAATCTGGAAATCTTTCGCGATATGAGCGTGCTTGAAAATGTGATGGTGGGCGGCCATAGCAGACTCAAGGCCGGTTTCGGCCGCAGCCTGTTCAATACCCCGGCCAAGCGTGTCGAAGAACGCAATCTCCGAAATGAAGCGCATAGGTTGTTGACACGCCTGGGCCTGCAGGACATGGCCGATGAGCAAGCCGTCAATCTATCCTACGGCAATCAGCGCCGTGTGGAGATAGCGCGGGCCCTGGCCGCCAAGCCGGCCGTCATATTCCTGGACGAACCTGCCGCCGGCATGAATCCCAAGGAGACCGAGAAACTTTCCGAGCTTATCGTGCGCCTCAAGTCTGAGCTCGATCTCACGGTAGTCATCATTGAACACGATATGAATTTGATCATGGACATTTGTCAGCGTATTATTGTCATGGCCGAAGGCCGCGTGCTGACCGCGGGTGCCCCGCAGATCGTCCGTAAGGACCCGCGGGTGCTGGAGGCTTACCTGGGAAGCGAGGAATGAGGGAGGGAAGGCGATGCTGGAAGAGCGCTATGAAACCATGCCGAGGGAAGAGCTCAAGGTGCTGCAGCTTGAGCGGCTTCAATCCACGTTGAACCGGGCCTATCTGAACGTGGCCCATTACCGCCGCGCCCTAGATGCGGCGGGCATATTGCCCGAGGACGTCAAAACCCTTTCCGATATCAGTTTGCTACCGTTCACGACCCGCCAGGAGATCGAGCAGTGCTATCCCTATGACATGTTCGCCGTGCCTTTAAGGGAGGTGGTGCGCATCCATACCTCATCGGGTCAGGCGCGCAAGCCCATTGTGACGGGGCATACCGCCAATGACCTGAAGGCCTGGGCCAGACTGGTGGCGCGCTTCCTTATCTGCGCCGGCATCACGCGTGATGACGTGATCCAGATTGCCTTCCGTTACGGGTTGATGACCGGTGGATTCGGCTTTCATGCCGCCGCGGAGCTCATCGGTGCCTCGGTCATACCGGCCGATATCGGCAATACGGCCGAGCAGGTGACCATCATGCGCGATTACCTGACCTCGGTGATCGCCTGTATGCCGAGCTATGCCCTGATCCTGCTCGATAAGCTGGGCGAACTGGGAATTAATCCCAAGGGTTTGCGGCTGCGGCGCGCCATCCTGGGCGCCGAGCGTCTGAGCCCCAAGGTAAGGCAGCGTTTCGCTGATCTGGGCGTCGAGGTTTTCAACAGCTACGGATCGAGCGTGGTGCTCGGTCCGGGCATCGCGGGCGAGTGCGGCGCGCACGAGGGACTGCACCTGTACGAGGACTTCTTTATCCCCGAGGTCATCGATCCGTCCAGCGGACAGATTTTGCCGTCCGGGGTTAAGGGTGAGCTCGTGATCACGACGCTGGCGCGTGAGGCCTTTCCTCTGATCCGTTATCGCACCGGCGACATCACCATGCTGATGGATGGGGCATGTCCGTGCGGGCGCACGCATATCCGTCTGGCCGACATCTACGGCCGTACGGATGATGCCATCAAGATCAAAGGCATGGGTGTGACGCCTGAACGCATTCGTGAAATTCTCAAACACGAAGGGGCGGAGACCCGCACCCAGCTGCATATCTACCGCGAGGGATCCTATGAAAAGGCCGATGTGTTGCTCGAGGTGGGAGACAATCTCTTCTTTGACGAGATGCGTACCCAAAAGGCCTTTGTCGAGAAATTGGAAAGGGCCATCCATGCCGGCACGGGTGTTCGCATGAGTGTGCGTATCGTTCCGGGAGCTGCGTTCAAGGGAGATGCCGCCGTCGTGGACGAACGGGATTGAATGTTGCTGCAGGTTTTCGTGGGCGAGTCTTTTGACTAAGCCGTGTTCTCCAGCAGGGTGGCGATGTCCTCGTTCAAATCATCGATAAAGGCGTCCAGTGCGTCAAGCGCGGTAAACTTGCCGTACGCTCTGTCTGACGGGCTATTTTCAGGGACCAGGACATGCGCGATGTCGGCGTCAGGGTTTGATTCGCGCCAGAGATCTTCCTGACGTTGGATAGCGAGCTTATCATGCCCCTTGGTGCGCCCGTGACGCAGGGCGTCATCAGGCATCTGCTGGGCGATGGTATTATACACGGAACGCAATTCAGAGCTTAAGCGTTTCAGAAACAGCGCTAATTCTTTTTCCGTCATCGGTTACCTCCCCTGTCCCTGGCATCGAACAACGGCCATAATGGGGTCTTTCGGCAAACCATGATCAAAAACATGAAAGAATATCATGTGGATGATGGTCGAGGGGGGACCTTCATGCGGAGGCGAGTATGGTTTTGAGCTGAAAAAGATCTGGGGAACCCCGCTGATAAAGGGATTCCCCAGATGCCTTGCTGGATTTTGGTAAAGCCTTAGACGGCGAAGGCCTCTTCCGGGATGTTCATGGCGCTCTGTTCGTCCTTCTTCAGGTTTTCGAGCTTAGCCGGAACCAGACCGGTGATGCGGTTGATGTAGAACTTGGCGGCATGGAGCTTGCCGGTGTAGAAGGCCTTGTCCTTGTCGCTCGTGGCGCTGGCCAGGCCCTTGGTGGCGGCGTTGGCCATCCAGAGCTGCAGCCAGCCGACCAGTGCTTCGGACATGCAGTTGAGGAAGTCGGCGGCGCCGATGAGCGGGACATACGGGGTGACCTTGATCATCTTGGCGAATGCCATGGCGGTTTCGGCGCAGGCGTTCAAGGCGCCCTCGACCACCGCGGCTTCGGCCTTGAAGGCCTCGTTGGCTTTGGCTTCATCAATGGCGGGCTTGGTGAAGCCCAGCAGGTTCATAAAGTAGGCGCCCTTCTTCATGCCCAGTTTGCGGCCCAACAGGTCCATCGCCTGGATGCCGTTGGTGCCTTCGTAAATCATATTGATCTTCTGGTCGCGCATCATCTGCTCAACCGGATACTCGCGGCAGAAGCCGTAGCCGCCGTAGGTCTGGACGGCCAGGCCGCAGACATCCATGCCGGCCTCGGTGCCGTAGGACTTGACCAGGGGGGTGAGCACCTCGATCAGGCCGTGCCAGTATTCCTTCTGCTCCTCATTGCCTTCGATCATGGCGTTGAACTCATTGTCCATGCAGAAGTAGCACAGGAGGCACAGAGCCCGGATTCCGTCGGTGGTGGACTTCATTTTGAGAAGCATGCGACGCACGTCCGGGTGCTGGATGATCTGCACCTGGGGGGCGTTCTCGTCTTTCATGGCCATGGCGATGATGTTCTGGCCCTGGAATCTGCCCTTGGCATATTCCAATGCATGCAGCCAGGCCGCGGTCGCCAGAGAGGCGCCCATCATGCCCACTCCCTGACGCTCTTCGTTCATCATGTGGAACATGATCTTCATGCCTTCGCGCTCTTCACCCATGAGCCAGCCGAGACACTTGCCGTTCTCGCCGAAGTTGAGCGTACAGGTGGCGTTGCCATGGATGCCCATCTTGCTCTCGATGCCGCCGCAGGATACGTCATTGGGCTCGCCCAGCTCGCCCTTCTCGTTGAACCTGATTTTGGGCACCATGAAGATGGAGATGCCTTTGGTGCCTTTGGGGTCGCCTTCAATCCTGGCCAGCACCGGGTGGATGATATTCGGGGTCAGGTTGTGGTCGCCGGCCGAGATGAAGCACTTGGTGCCGGTGATGGAATAGGTGCCGTCAGCGTTCTTCTTGGCGGTGGTCTTCAAGGCCCCGACATCCGAACCGGCGCCCGGCTCGGTCAAGCACATGGTGCCCGCCCATTCGCCGGTGTACATCTTTTCCAGGACGACGTTCCGCAAAGAGCCCTGGAAGAAATCTTCCATCAGGCGCGCGGCGCCGTGGGTGAGACCGGGATACATGATAAAGGCCTGATTGGTGGACAGGAACATGTTGGCGCAGGCTGCGGCCACGCAGGCCGGGAATGACTGTCCGCCGACCTCGGGCTGATCCGCCGTGCTCATCCAGCCGCCTTCGCAATAGAGCTTCCAGAGCCGGTGATACGCCTCAGGAACGATGACCTTGCCTTCTTTGAATTCGGCCTCGACCGGTTTGCGCTGCACCTCGTCCGGATAGGTGGGTGCTATCTCAAGCTCGGCGAATTTCTGAGCCTGATCGAGCACCATGTTGCACATATCGACATCATGGTCCACATAGCGGCCTTTGCCAAGCAGGGTCTCCCCTATCTTAAACATCTCAAACAATTGGAATTTTAGATCCCTCTCGTCAACCCACTGACTTGCCATACAACCCTCCTTAGTTCCGTTATTTATGAATGAGCATTCATTCTTATACGCCAAATGCATGCCGGATGTCAATATTTGTTATAGAACAGGGGCTATAATGATCATCGATGGTGCAAATGGTGTAAAAAATTTATTTACGTAAAGGACGAATCGTCCCGCCATTCAAGATTCGGTCCCGCTCAACCGAAACTGATGGATAAGCCTACAAGGAAAAGGGGTGCAAGCACGTGCGCGCAATAGGCTGCATGCATACCGGGGACGGCTGCGTATGACGCTACGCAACAAATCTCTCATCATCGTAGGCGCCATATTCCTCTGTTTGATGGCGCTGTTTTATGTCACCTCGCGGTATATTCTCTTCAAGGGACTGATGGGCCTGGAAGAAAGCTATACCCGCGAACATGTCATGCGGGCTCAAAGCGCGCTGCAGGGGGAGCTTGACGGCCTGGCTACCATCAACCGCGACTGGGCCGCCTGGGACGATACCTATGCATTCATCAAAGATGAGAATGATGCTTATATTAAGGCCACCCTTAATGACGAGAGCCTGATGGGCATCAACATCAACCTGATTGTCTATCTGAATAGCTCTCGAAAGGTTGTCTTTGCCAAGGCTCTGGATTCACAAGGGAGGTTAATGCCCATCCCGCAGGGTTTGCGGCGCATGCTTCAAGGGGCGGACGAGGGTACATCCTTGTTTCAATATACATCCCTCGACACCCATAGGGAAGGCATTATCCTCCTGCCGGAGGGGCCGCTTTTAATCAGTTCCTATCCCATTCTGACCAGTGAGCAGAAGGGGCCGACCCGTGGAGTAGTAATTATGGGTCGCTATCTTGACCAGGCCTTGATATCCCGCTTGGCTGCTACGACCCATCTGTCACTGTCCGTGCGCCAGATCGCCGATGCCGAGCTGCCCCAGGACTTCCGAACGGCGTATGGCATCTTATCGCGTACGGGGGCCATTCTGGTCAAGGAGCTGAGTTCGGAGTACATTGCCGGATACACCCTGATCGAGGATATATATAATCGACCCGCGCTTATTCTGCGGGTGGATATGCATCGTGGGATCTACCAGCAGAACCGTCTGAATGTTAAATACTACGTGTTCTTCATATTGTTCGCAGGTATTCTCTCAGGTCTTACCATAGTGGGGCTACTTCATACCCAGGTGCTTGGACGCCTAAACCTTATCAGCTCAGCCGTGAGAGATATCAGCGCCTCCGGTGATTTATCTGCGCGGATCGCCATTAAAGGCCATGATGAATTGACCGGACTCTCTACATCGATCAATCGCATGCTCGACTCTTTGCAGGATTCAAAGAAGGCCTTGGAGGAGAGCGAAGAGCGGTTTCGGACGCTGGTGCAGGCTGCTGGAGACATCATCTACCGGGCGGATCAGAACGGCAACATCATCTTTATCAATCAGGTCGCGGAAAGGATCTGCGGTTTCAGCGAACAGGAGATGCTCGGACGGCATTATCTGGAATTTATCCCCAAGGCCTACCGCAATGAGGTGGCGCGGATATTCGGCCGGCAATTGGTGAAGCGCATCCGTACGACCTACAATGAGATCCCCATGCTCGCCAAGGACGGGAGCGAGGTCTGGCTGGGACAGAATGTTCAGCTCCTGTTGGAGAACAACCTCCCCGTCGGGTTTCAGGCCGTGGCGCGCGATATCACTGATCGTAAACGGGCCCAAAAGGCCTTGCAGGAAAGCAAGGAACGTTTCCGTCTGATCAGCACTCAGGCCTTGGACGCCATTATCATGATGGATCATACCGGCGGCATAACCTTCTGGAATCCGGCGGCCGAAAACATGTTCGGGTACACGCGGCAGGAGGCGTTGGGCGAGAACCTCCATCGATTGTTGGCCCCTCCGCGCTACCATGAAGAACAGCACCGGGGATTCATGCAATTCCAGAGAACCGGGGAAGGCCAGGCCATGGGCAAACTGCTCGAGTTGACGGCGCTACGCAAGGATGGCACCGAGTTTCCCATTGAGCTCTCCGTATCGCCGGCCAGACTGGGTGATCAATGGTTCAGTATCGGCATACTGCGCGATATCACGGCCCGCAAGAGCACGGAGGAGGCTCTGGCCCGGCAGACGACGCTCCTGACGGGACTGTTGGATTCCATCCCCGACAGCATCTGCTTCAAGGACAAGCGTGGAACCTATTTGGGAAGCAATCCGGCCTTTGCCGAACGGGTGGGACACACCCGCGATGACATCGTGGGCGCCACCGATGGTGATCTGTTTGCTCCCGAGATCGCCGAGACCTTGCGGGAAAGCGACCGCGCCACCATGGAAGAAGGGATAACCGTGCATGCCGATGAATGGGTCTCCTATCCCGACGGACGCGCGGTTCTGCTCGATACCTTGAAGGCGCCGCTAAGGACCCCAGATGGGAACGTGATTGGACTGTTGCGCATCAGTCGTGACATCACGGCCCTGATGCAGGCCCAGGAAAAACTGCGTGAACGCGAGAAGATCGAGCAGTTGGTCTTGGATCTCTCCACTGAATTCGTGAACCTGTCTTCCCAGGATATCGACGCCGGGATCAGGCGGGGACTGGCCACCATGGGGGCCTTTTACGGCGCCGATAAAGCGTATGTCCTCCAGCTCGACTCTTCCGTCAGCGTCCTCACCCTCACGCATGCCTGGAGCGTCGACGGCCAAGAGGTGGACCCGGCGGGTCTACCGGTAATTTCTCCCGGCATGTTCCCGATGGGCATTGAGTTCCTGAACCGTTATGAGCACGTCTTTATACCGAGCGTGATGGATCTTCCGGCCATGTGGTATCGCGAGAAGGCCTTGTTCCAATCCTGGGGTTGGCAATCGGTGGCGGTCGTGCCCATGATCTACGAGAATTCCACCTTGGGCTATATCGGTTTTGTAACAATGGAAAAGCGTCTGCGCGGCGACGAAGAGACCATCAGCCTGTTGCGTGTCTTAGGCAACCTCTTCGCCAATGCCATTAAAAGAAAACTGGCCGAGGACGAACTGATCAAGGCCAAGCTGGTGGCCGAGGCGGCCGATAAAGCCAAGAGTGATTTTCTGGCCAACATGAGCCACGAAATCCGTACCCCCATGAACGGCATCATGGGTATGACCGCCTTGATGCTGGATACCGATTTGACCACGGAGCAGCGCCAATATGCCGATCTGGTCATGAAAAGCGCCGACAGCTTGTTGACCATCATCAACGATATCCTTGACCTTTCCAAGATCGAGGCCGGTAAATATGAACTTGAAATTATTGATTTCGATCTGCGCACGGCCTTGGAGGACATCAATGAACTCCTGGCCTTCCGCGCCCAGGAAAGCGGGCTGGAATTCGGCTGTTTGGTGGACCCGGAGGTCCCCTCCCTGCTCCAGGGCGATCCAGGAAGGCTCCGTCAGATCCTGACCAACCTGGTAGGCAATGCCATTAAGTTCACCCGCCAGGGTGAAATCATCATCCATGTTACCATGGAGGGCGAGGACGATACGAAAGCCCTGATCCGTTTCGAGGTTCGCGATACGGGCATCGGTATCCCGGCCGATAAGATCGACAGCCTGTTTCAGCCGTTTACCCAGGCGGATGCCTCCATTACCCGCAAATACGGGGGCACCGGCCTGGGGCTCACGATCTGCAAACAGCTCACCGAGATGATGGGCGGCGCCATCGGGGTGGAAAGCGTGGAAAACCAAGGCTCCACATTCTGGTTTACGGTGTGCCTGAAGAAACAGGCCCATACAGCCCCAGGGCTGGAGATCGTGCCGGCCGAAATCGCAGGCACCCATATCCTGGTGGTGGATGACAATGCCCTGAACCGCCAGGTGCTGGTGACTCTGCTCACCGGCTGGCAATGCCGCTGCGAGGAGGCCCTCCATGCCGCTGCGGCGCTGGAAAAGCTCCACCAAGCCGCAATACAAAAGGATCCGTTCACTATCGCCATCGTTGATATGATGATGCCTGAGATGGACGGCGAAACCCTGGGGGCACTCATCAAGCAGGACCCCGAGATCCAGGACACCAAACTGGTAATGGTGACCTCGGTCGGTAAGCGCGGCGACGCCGCGCGCTTGGAAGAGATCGGGTTTGCGGCCTACCTGACCAAACCGGTCAAACGTGCGCAACTCAAGGATTGCCTTGAGATCATCTGCGGCATTCAGCCACGGACCGAGCAACCACATCCCGCGCTGGTGACCCGCCATAGCTTGACCGAGGACCAGAAGCGCCGCGTGCGCATTCTTTTGGCCGAAGACAATTCCACCAACCAGATCGTGGCCATCAAGTCCCTGGAAAAACTTGGGTATCATGCCGAGGCGGTGAATAATGGCCGCGCCGCCATCCAGGCCCTGCAAACCACCGCCTATGACCTCGTGTTCATGGATATCCAAATGCCGGTCATGGACGGCATCACCGCCACCCGCAGCATCCGTGACGGATCGGGTGGTGTGCTCAACCCCAAGATACCGATCGTCGCTATGACCGCGCATGCCCTGACCGGCGATCGCGAGAAATACCTGGCCGCCGGTATGGATGACTATATTACCAAACCGATCAAGGCCGCCGAGCTAGCGCGCGCTCTCTCCCGTTGGGTCGCGGTACCGCTTTTACCCGAAGTGGAATCCGCTGCGCGTGAACCAGTCATCTACAACCGTGATGCCCTGGCCGAGAACCTGGACGGCGATGAAGAGCAAATTCGGGAAATCGTCCAGGTCTTCCTGGATGATGCCCCACGCCAGATTGCGATCCTGGAGAAGGCTGTTGCCGAGGCTGACGCGCTTACGATCAGACGCCAGGCCCATACCCTCAAGGGGGCCGCCGGCAATGTAGGGGCCGAAATCTTGCAGGCCGCAGCCTTTGAAATGGAAAAGGCTGGCGCGGCCGAGAACGGGAACCTGGCCGCCGAGATGCTTGTGCAGGTCAGAGAGCATTTCGATACCTTTCGGCAGACGCTCGCAAGCGAAGCGACTTGACGGCAATCTGGCTTGTTCAGCGAGGAACGTACAGGTTTTAAGGAAACCTCTCCCGCATGTTTTTATTTGTCAATCCTGAACGAATTATGATATAATATTATTTCCATACAATCCTGAGGAGGCTCCCATGATAACCAAAGAAGGAAGATTCAAGGCGCATGATGGTCTGGCGATTTTCTGGAAGGCCTTCCTCCCGCAGGAGACTCCCGAGGCCGTCGTGCATGTGATCCACGGCTTTGCCGAACATATCGACCGCTACAAGAACGTGATCGATGAACTGGTGCCGGCCGGCTACGCGGTGGCCGGTACCGACCACCGCGGTCATGGCCGCAGCGAGGGTAAACGCTGCCACGTGAACAGCTTCGAGGAGTATATCGCGGATGAAAAACAATTCGCGGACGAGATTATCAAGACCCTCTTTCCCGACATCCCGGTGGCTCTGCTCGGACATTCCATGGGGAGTCAGATTGCCATGAATTATGCCGAGCGCTATCCCAACGACATCAAATCCCTGGTCCTCTCCGGCACCGGCGCAGGACCCGGCTCGGCCATCCCCAAACCCTTGCATCTTATCACACGTATCGCATCACGCCTCATCCCCGGTGTGCATATCAAGTCACCCCTGCCGCCCGAATTCATCTCGCACGACCCCGAGGTCGTCAAGGCCTATGTTGAAGATCCCCTCGTCCCTGATGTCATCACGCCGCGGTTGGGCGAACAAATGTGGACCTATAATGCCATCGGATACAATAATGCCGGTAAGCTCACCATGCCGACTTTGATCCAGTACGGCACCGAGGACACCTCCTTCTCAGGCCAGAACGATTTCTTCAAGGCCGTGGGCGCCTCCGACAAGACCATCAAGGCCTACGAGGGCTTCCGGCATGAGGTCTATAATGAACGACCCAAAGACCGCGCCCGTGCCTTGAACGACCTTCACGCTTGGCTTGACAAGCATATGTAAAAAAAGGCCCCTTATTCGGTGCATGCGCCGAAAAGAGGCCTTGTTACTCTTGTTGATGCCAGGCTAGTAGCGGTAATGTTCCGCCTTGAAGGGACCGCCGATCTTTACACCGATATAGTCGGCCTGTTTCTTGGTCAGCGTGGTCAGTTTGACGCCCAGTTTGCCCAGGTGCAGCCGGGCCACTTCCTCGTCGAGTTCCTTGGGGAGGATCGTAACCCCGATAGCGTGTTTTCTGGTCCACAAATCAATCTGGGCCAGCACCTGGTTGGTGAAGGAGTTCGACATAACGAAAGAGGGATGGCCCGTGGCGCAGCCTAAGTTGACCAGTCGGCCTTCGGCCAGGATGTAGATGGAGTGACCATCCGGAAAGGTGAACCTGTCCACTTGGGGTTTGATGTTCAGGCGCTTGATGCCCTTGGCCTTAAGTCTGCCGACCTGGATCTCGTTGTCGAAGTGGCCGATGTTGCAGACGATCGATTGGTTGCGCATCTGCTGCATGTGCTCCAGGGTAATGACCTCGCAGTTGCCGGTGGCGGTCACATAGATGTTGGCCTCAGCCAGGGCCTCCTCCACGGTGGTGACCTCGAAGCCTTCCATGGCGGCCTGTAGGGCGCAGATGGGGTCGATCTCGGTGACCAGCACACGCGCGCCCAAGTCGCGCATGCTCTTGGCGCAACCCTTGCCCACGTCACCGTAGCCGCACACGCATACCACCTTGCCCGCCACCATGACGTCCGTGGCGCGCTTAATGCCGTCGGCCAGGGATTCGCGGCAGCCGTAGAGGTTGTCGAACTTGCTCTTGGTCACGGAATTGTTCACATTGACGGCCGGGAACAGGAGCGTCTTGTTTTCCATCATCTGGTAGAGTCGGTTCACGCCTGTAGTTGTCTCCTCGGATACGCCTTTGATATCCTTGGCCAGGCGGTGCCAGAACTGCTTGCCGCGGCCGAGCTGGCGCTTGAGCAGTGCGTTGATGATGGCGAGCTCCTGGTTGTCCGTGGGCTCGTCCAAAATCTTGGGATTTTCCTCGGCCTGGTAGCCGCGGTGCACCAGGAGCGTGGCGTCGCCCCCGTCATCCACGATCAGGTTGGGGCCTTTTCCGTCCGTGAAGCTAAGCGCCCGCAGGGTACATTCCCAGTAGTCCTGCAGGGTCTCGCCCTTCCAGGCAAAGACCGGGACCCCGGCCTTTGCGATGGCGGCCGCGGCATGGTCCTGAGTGGAAAAGATATTGCACGAGGCCCAGCGCACGTCGGCGCCTAAGGCCTTCAGGGTCTCGATCAGCACGGCGGTCTGGATGGTCATGTGCAGACTACCGGTGATACGCGCCCCCTTTAAAGGTCTTTTTTTGGCATACTTGGCGCGCACGGCCATCAGTCCGGGCATCTCCTGTTCGGCGATGGCTATCTCCTTGCGGCCGAATTCGGCTAGCGCTATATCGGCCACCTTATAGTCCTGGCCCGTGAAGTCAGGGAGTAATGAAAGTTTTCTTGCTGCCATGCGCGTCTCCTTTGTCGCGTTATTTCGCCTTGGCCTTGAGGGCCTCGACCTTGTCCGTTTTTTCCCAGGTGAAGTCGGGGTCGGTGCGGCCGAAGTGGCCGTATCCGGCGGTCTTCTTGTAGATCGGACGCAGCAGGTCGAGGTAGTCGATGATGGCCTTGGGCTTCATGGGGAAGACCTCGCGCACGATGGCAGAGAGCCTTTCCTCGGAGATCGTGCCCGTGCCTTCGGTGTCGATCATGACCGATACCGGATCGGCCACGCCGATGACATAGGCCAGCTGTACGTTACACCGCTGGGCCAATTTGGCGGCCACGATGTTCTTGGCGACGTAGCGCGCCATATAGGCCGCGCTGCGGTCCACCTTGGATGGGTCCTTGCCGGAAAAGGCGCCGCCGCCGTGCGGAGCGAATCCGCCGTAGGTGTCCACGATGATCTTGCGGCCGGTCAGGCCGCTGTCGGCATGTGGGCCGCCCATGACAAAGCGTCCGGTGGCGTTGATATAGTATTTGGTATTTTTATCTATGAGTTGTTGCGGGATGATTTTCTTGATGACTTCTTCCATGATGCCGTCGCGGATGATCTCATAGCTCACATCCTCGTTGTGTTGGGCCGCTATGACGATGCCGTCAATGCGCACGGGTTTTCCGCCCTTGTATTCCACCGTCACCTGGGTCTTGCCATCCGGCCTGAGCCATTCGAGCTCACCGGACTTGCGCGCCTCTGACAGGCGCTGAGAAAGGGTCTGGGCATAATAGATGGGGGCGGGCATCAATACCGGCGTGTCGTCGCAGGCGTACCCGAACATCATACCTTGGTCGCCGGCGCCCTGCTCCTTGAAAAGCCCCTGGCCCTCGTTGACGCCCTGGGCGATATCCGGCGATTGCTTGTCGAGGGTGACCATGATGCCGCAGGTGTCCCATGAAAAGCCCATGGCTGCGTCAATGTACCCGATCTCCTTGATGGTTTGGCGCGCTACGCGCTGCACGTCGAAGTGATGGTTGGTCGTAATCTCGCCGGCTACGACCACGAGGCCGGTGGTGACCAAGGTCTCGCAGGCTACACGGGCGCTCTTGTCATGTGCGATGATCTCGTCCAATATCGCGTCCGAAATATGATCCGCCACTTTATCCGGATGTCCTTCGGTAACGGACTCCGATGAAAATAAAAAATCCTGGTTCCTCATACCCTTTCCTCCTGTGCAATTGGTTATTTCGGTTGCTCACTCTAAAGCTTGAGTGCTTACGGGTGACTCCCCTTTTCAGTTCTTCTGCTTGAGCCCCAGATACTCCGCGATTGTCCCAGGATCGGCTGCCAGTGTCACCGGTTGGTTCTTGAATCCATCTCTGGTCTGGATTGTATACTCGGAGCCGAATGCTTCCTCGAAGTACATCTGCTGAAAGGTGGCGAACTTGAGCTGATGTGAGGTGGAGTCCACCACGAAACGCTGCTGCGGAGAGCATATTCCCGCCTGCAGCGCCTTGCGCAAGCCCGCCACGGATTCGCCGCCCTGGGTGCACACCACATGCCCGTGCCGGTTGGCCATGAGCATGCCTTCCATGATCTCGGTTTCGCTGACGGCGATGGCATGGAAGCGGTCATGGTAATGCTTTCCCACCAGCTGATCGACCTTGGGGAAACTTACCGGATCGCCGATCATGGCCGCCTGCGCCACCGAGGGCCTCACCTTGACGGGCTTGAACGTGCCCGTATCCCGCCAGCGGACGATGGGGTCGGCGTGCTCGCTCTGCACGCCCAGGATGACAGGCAGTTCCTGGATGATTCCCAGCTGGAAGAGATCCAGGAAGCCTTCCATGACGGCGGTGACGTTGCCGGCGTTGCCGATGGGCACGACCACCACCAGGTTCTGTGTCCGCCAGCGCATCTGCTGGGCGATCTCAAAGGCGTACGACTTCTGCCCCAGGATGCGTACCGGGTTCTTGGAATTCAAGAGGAAGACCTGATAGTTATGGGCCAGCTGCTCCACGATGCGCATGCAGTCGTCGAACACCCCGGGCAGTTCTATGACCGTGGCGCCGGAACCCAAAGGCTGCGAGAGCTGCTGGGTCGTGACCTTGCCTTTGGGCAGGAGCACCACGGTCTTGACCTTGGACTTGGGCAGATAGCTCAAGTACAGGGCCGCGGCGGCCGAGGTGTCGCCCGTGGAGGCGCAGATCCCGAGTACATTATTCAGGTCCTTGATCCGGATGACGTGGTTCAGATAGCTGATGGCCGAGGCCATACCCCGATCCTTGAAGCTGGCCGAAGGATTGAACCCGTCGTTCTTGACGAAGAATTCGGCCCCCACCCAGGCGCTCAGCTCCTGGTTGGCGCGTACGATCGGCGTCTGTCCTTCGCCCAAATAGATAATGTCCTTCACCGGCACGATAGGCAGGATCAGCTCATGGAAACGGAAGATGCCCGATAACTCCAGGGTATCGGTGCAGCGACGGCCGTCAAAGACCTCAATCCAGCGTCGGGCCGGTATTTGTTTGAGGTTTTCAAAGGCGGTGTTCTCGACCTTTAGCAGGGATTTGCAGTGCGGGCAGGTATAGATGAAATCGTAAATATCAAAGCTTGCGCCGCAGGCTATGCACCTGTAGACTAGCTCGCCCCGCATTTCGGGCATGTTTTCATCTGCGCTTGCCGTCATTTCCGTCACGTGACACCTGTTTTACCCGTCCGGCCGGAAAAATCAAGGGAAACTCACTTTTACGTTCGGCCGTCCCCTGTTGCTACGCCCTGTGCCTGACATGCCAGCTCTGCGAGCCCTCAAGGGAGCGAAATCTATATAATAGGCTCTTGACTTTTTCAATACTTTTTTGGCACTCTGAGATTTTACCACACTCGATGGAGGAAGATCATGGAGGCATTGTCCACGATTGAAATCAAGGGCACCAAGAAGCTCTCAAGCGGCAAGGTGCGCGAGATCTTTGATGTCGACGCCGAGCACCTCTTGATGGTCACCACCGACCGCATCTCCGCCTTCGACGTGATCCTGCCCGACCCCATCCCGGACAAGGGCAAGGTCCTCAACCAGATTTCGATCTTCTGGTTCGAGAAAACCCGGTCGATCGTGCCCAACCATATCGTTGTCGTCCAGGCCGAGAACTACCCCGCACCATTCACGGACGATAAACGTCTGGAAGGCCGCTCCATGCTGGTCAAGAAGGCCAAGCCGCTGACCGTGGAATGCGTGGTGCGGGGTTATATCACCGGCTCGGGCTGGAAGGAATACCAGCAGAAAGGCTCCATCTGCGGTATCGATCTGCCAGCGGGCTTAAAGGAATCAGAGAAACTGCCCGAACCCATCTTCACCCCCACCACCAAGGCCGAAATCGGTCTACACGACGAGGCCATCGACTTCGCCACGGTCATCAGCATGCTGGGCCCAAGCATGGCCGAACAGGTGCGCGACCTGGCGCTTAAGATCTATGCCATGGCCAGTGATTATGCGCTAAAAAAAGGCATTATCATCGCTGACACCAAGTTCGAGTTCGGACTCATCGGCGATGCCGTCATTCTCATCGACGAGGTTCTGACCCCGGACTCATCCCGTTTCTGGCCGGTTGACAGGTATGTCCCCGGCAAAGCCCAGCCCAGCTTCGATAAGCAATTCGTGCGCGACTATTTGGAGACGCTCACCTGGAACAAGACCGCGCCTGGACCAAACCTGCCCGAACATATCATCTCCAAGACGCGCGAGAAATACATCGAGGCCTACGAGCGCCTGACCGGCAAGAAATTCTGATTCCGGTTCTCAATGAAGTGGGATCTTTAACCCAGACCGTCCATGGCTCTTGTCATGCAGGTGTGTTTGGCGATATGTTCAATTCCTTTGTTCTTCTGAAATTTATCGGCAGATTCGGGATGATTCATACAAGGGGCAACAGGCCGGTTGCCCCGACAGCTTTTGGCATACTGTTCCTGAGAGGAAACGAAACCGGTAAACCGGTTATGGTGTGCGGCCATGACAATCATCTTCGTTACAGGGTGCTCTCCATAGACCCTACCAGACAAACTCAAGCGTGATCATAGGCGCCAGATCAATGTCTCTGACCGATTGAAGCATGGATTGTATGGTCACGGTGAGATTTGCCCGATAACCAGCGAATTCGACAACCTGCTGGATACGCGTGAATCGACTGGCGTATGCCCAGAGATTCGAACCCTGGTTCTGAGAGAGCCCCGTGAAAGTTGCTTTTGATGGGCAATCACCAGCATATGACGAAGCGCTGATCAAGGTGTTTGCCGTTATATCCCACTGCATCGTATCTTCGTTCAAGGGATGTGCTATGGCGGTGCCTATAAGAAGAAAAGTCAATAGAGTCGTGAGTGCCGTTATCTGTGAGCTTTTCTTCATTCCGCGCTCCTTGATATGTTTTTAATTGCAAGTGTAGTTTAGCAATCATAGTGCCACATATGGAAAAGAGGTCGCTGGGGCAATCTAATTCTGCATACATAACGATTGATCTTATTATAATAACTAGTGAAAACCGTTTTCTGATCTCTATGCGCTCATATTTTGGGTTATTTGATTATGAAAGTGTCCTCACAAATTTCATGGGCCTGGAAGCATTATATAGGCAAATAATTACCCTTTTGAGGGGGCAATACGCACTTATTGAGGGGGTGTAAAGTTCGGTCTCGAGGTGACCAGACGGTTGCCGCTATAATTTTTGGGTATAGCGTTCTTGGGCGCCCACGATGCCGGCGATCCAATTGCGCGCGTCTTCACTCAAGGGGCCGGGATTGAGTTCGTGTCCGGTCAGGAGCTCGACGAAGTGTCTCAGCATGCGGGCGGTTGCGCCCCAGACAAAGCCGTCATCGGCCGGGATGCAGGAGAACTCCACGTCCATGCCCCGTAACTGGGTTTTCTCGGACATCCAGGAGGAGTCCAAAAGGGCGTCGGCAAGGCGCACGGTGACGATTGCATCGGCCTCGCCGTTGATACTGAACGGATAGGGGTAGGGGATGGCGCCGACCACGGGGGTGATATGGAAGCGGAAGATGGTGATATGGTCATCCAGGCGTCCCAGGATCTCGACATGTTCGGGCTTTAGGCCGATCTCTTCCTGAGCCTCGCGTAGTGCCGTGTTTTCGGGCCCGTTGTCGTCGGGCTCGGTATGGCCGCCGGGAAAGGAGATCTCGCCCTTGTGGGTTTCCACGTTCATGGAGCGCTTGGTCAGGATGATGCGAGGGTCACCGTCCAGCCAGCCCAAGGGGACGAGCACGGCCGCGGGATTGAGATTGTCGGCCGGGATAATCCGGCGTTCGCGGCCGTTCAATACGGAACGGATGAGGCCTTTGAGCGCGGCCTGGTCATGAAGGGGCGGAATTGATGCGCGCATATGCATCAGCTTAGCATAAATGAGCGCCGATGAACAGTCTTGACCAGCTTGCACATTGCTGTGTATGATTGCTAGCATGAAAATAGAATACCCCATCGATCACATCGTGACGCTGTTGGAGAACATGATCAAGGACGTGGATGAACTTTTGGACGGTCATGTGCATGAAAAACCGGCGCTGAAGTGGAAAGACAAGGCCCACAAGACCCTCATCCGCGTCATGGGCGACCAGCATCAGTATACGCAGGACTTTGCCGCCATCACCTTTGCCACCCCATTCATGGACGGCATGGAGAAGGTGCTGCTCGAAGATACCTTCCGGCTCGGACTGGAGGATGCCAAGTCCTACCTGATCGCCATGATCGACGAGCTGGAAAGTGAGTATCACAACGCCTTCGGCCTCATGGACATGGAGAGCCTCTTCGCCGAGATGAACCGCTACCTCGCGCGCAACGTGCGCGACAAGCGCATGAAGGACAGCCTGCAGACCCGCATTACCCGTTTGCGCGACGGGATGATCGCCGGTGACATCAGCGGCGATGAGATCACCACGCACGTCAGGCATATCAGCCATCTGGATGCCGGGCTGTTCGAACGTATTGTGCCCTTGCTCACCTGGTACTACCTGCACCGTGACGGGTTGAGCGAGGTCCAGACCATCTAAAAAAAGAAGAAACCGCTTAAGATTGGAGAAAGAGAAACGATGCCGAAGATAGAACGGGTACTAGTCAGTGTAACGGACAAGGGCGGGGTGGTGGATTTCATCAAGGGCTTATCCGAGATGGGGGCCGAGATCATCTCCACGGGTGGCACGGCCAAGACGCTGCGTGACAGTGGGCTCACGGTCGTGGATATTTCCGACTTCACGGGATTCCCGGAGATGATGGACGGGCGCTTGAAGACGCTGCATCCCAAGGTGCACGGCGGCATGCTGGCCTTGAGGGACAACCCCGAACACGCCAAGGCCATGCAGGAGCACGGCATCAAGCCCATCGACATGCTGGTCGTCAACCTCTACCGCTTCGAAGATACGGTGGCCAAGGGCGCGCCCCTGCACGAGGCCATCGAGAACATCGACATCGGCGGGCCGGCCATGATCCGGGCCGCTTCCAAGAACTACCCGTTCGTCTCTGTGGTCACCGATCCCCAGGACTATCAGGACATCCTGTCCGAGATGCGTGCCTCGGGCGGAGAGGTCAGCGCCAAGACCAACTTCAACCTGGCGCGCAAGGCCTTTTCGCTGACCGCGCGCTATGATGCCGCCATTTCCAACCATCTGCAGGGCATCGATGTCGAGGACGGCATGTTTCCTCTGACCTATACGGTGCAGTACCAGCGCAAGCAGACCCTGCGTTACGGTGAAAACCCGCACCAGAAGGCCGCCTTTTACAGCGACACGCGCGTGGAGCAGCCTTCCATAGCCACGGCCGAGCAGCTATGGGGCAAGGAGCTTTCCTACAACAATATCATGGACTCGGACGCGGCGCTTGACCTCATCATGGAGTTTGCTGAGCCTGCCTGCGTGATCCTGAAGCATGCCAACCCCTGCGGCGCGGCCCTGGGTGACAACCTTGAAGAGGCCTACCGCAAGGCCTTTGCCGTGGACACCACCTCGGCCTTCGGCGGCATTGTGGGCGTGAACCGCACCGTGGATGCGGCCACGGCCAAGGCCATCGGTGACGTGTTCACCGAGGTGGTGATCGCGCCGGCGTATACCGAGGAGGCCCTGGCCATCCTGACCCAGAAAAAGAACGTGCGCTTACTGAAGGTGCCGGGGATTGCCGGCGGCGCCCAGGCCAAGCAGCCCTTGTTCTTCACCCGGCGCGTGACCGGCGGGCTTCTTCTCCAGGATCGCGATCTGGGGCATGTTGATCTGGCGAAGGCCCAGGTGGTCACCAAGCGCGGTCCCACGCCGGATGAGATGGCGGCGCTGGGGTTTGCCTGGAAGATCGTGAAGTATGTAAAATCCAATGCCGTGGTGTACGCCAAGAAGGATCAGCTCATCGGCGTAGGCGCCGGGCAGATGAGCCGGGTGGACTCCTCCAAGCTGGCCATTATCAAGGCCGGCAACGCCGGACTATCCACGCAGGGCTCGGTGGTGGCCTCGGATGCCTTTTTCCCGTTCCGTGACGGCATCGACGAGGCGGCCGGCGCGGGCGCTACGGCCGTAGTACAGCCGGGCGGTTCGGTGCGCGACGCCGAGGTCATTCAGGCCGCGGACGAGCACAATATGGCCATGATCTTCACCGGCATGCGCCACTTCCGGCATTAATGGCGCTCAAGGTCCTTATCATCGGTTCCGGCGGGCGCGAGCACGCCCTGTGCTGGAAGATCTCCCAGAGCCGACTGGTCGATACGGTATTCTGCGCCCCGGGCAACGGCGGCATCGCCGCTGACGCCGTGTGCGTCGATCTTCAGGTCGATGATCTGGTAGGGCTTACCAAGTTCGCCAAGGACAACCGTGTCGACCTGACCGTGGTCGGCCCGGAAGCGCCGCTGGCCCAAGGCATCGTGGATCTCTTTCAGGCCGAGAAGCTGGCCGTCTTCGGGCCCGACAAACGCGCGGCGCAGCTGGAAGGCTCGAAGGCCTTTGCCAAGACCGTCATGCGCGATTTAGGCATCCCCACGGCCGACTTCGGGGTCTTTGACGATGCCGGACGGGCCAGGGATTTCATCCGCACGGCCCCTTATCCCCTGGTGGTCAAGGCCGACGGTCTGGCCGCGGGCAAGGGCGTGCTGGTCACCGACGACAAGGACGAGGCCCTGGGGGCCGTGGACAGCATCATGGTGGACCAGGCCTTTGGCGATGCCGGCAAGACCGTGGTGGTGGAGGAACGCCTGGAGGGTGAGGAGGCCTCGTTCATCGCCATCACCGACGGCGAGCATATCGTGCCCTTGGCGTCTTCGCAGGACCATAAGCGTGTCTTCGACCACGATCAGGGACCGAACACCGGCGGCATGGGTGCCTATTCGCCCGCGCCCGTGGTGGATGACGTCATCTTTGGCCAGGTCATGTACAAGATCCTCTATCCGCTGGTGGAGGGTCTGCGCAAACAGGGTATCGTGTACAAGGGCGTGCTCTATGCCGGGCTCATGATTACGGATAAAGGTCCGTCCGTGCTGGAGTTCAATGTACGCCTGGGCGATCCCGAGACCCAGCCGCTCTTGATGCGGCTTAAAACCGATATCGTGCCGCTCTTAATGGAAGTGGCCCAGGGCGGAAGCATCAAGGGCATGCAGTTGGAATGGAGCGGACCCAGCGTATGCGTGGTCATGTCATCGGGCGGGTACCCCGGCGATTACCCCAAAGGCTACCCTATCACGGGCATCGCCGAGGCCGATGCCATGCCAGGCGTCAAGGTCTTCCATGCCGGGACCAAGATCAAGGACGGCGCGCTGGTCACCTCGGGCGGCCGGGTCCTGGGAGTGACCGCCTTGGGCGAGGACATGCCCGTCACCATCAGCCAGGCCTACCGGGCCGCGGCGCGCATCCTGTTCCAGGGCGCGCATTACCGCAAGGACATCGGCGGCCGGGCGCTTGAAAGGGGGTGCGAGTGATATGAAGGTCGGCATTGTCATGGGCTCAAAATCCGACCTCCCCATCATGGAAGAGTCGGCGGCGATCTTAAAACAGTTCGGGATTGCGTACGAGATGCGCGTGCTCTCGGCGCATCGCTGCCCCGAGGAGGTGGCGCAGTTCAGCCGCAACGCCAGAGAAAACGGATACTCCGCCATCATTGCCGGGGCAGGCATGGCCGCCCATTTAGCGGGTGTCATCGCGGCTTGTACGACCCTGCCGGTCATCGGCGTGCCCATTGATGCCTCGTCTCTGGGCGGCCTGGATGCGCTGCTTTCCATGGTGCAGATGCCGCCGGGCATACCGGTGGCCACGGTCGGAATCGGCAAACCCGGTGCCAAGAACGCCGCCCTCTTAGCCGTGGAGATTCTGGCGCTATGCGACGAGGGTCTGCGTACAAAGCTTGCCGGCCACCGTGAGAGCCAGAAACAGACCGTACTGGCCGCCGACCGCGAGGTGGAGAAGATCTGAGCAAAGCAAGAATTCATGAGTCAGGATTCAGAATACAGAATGGCGATGCCATAATGAGAACGTTATGTGTCCGACCTTATTCTGGCCCCTGATTCCTGGCTTCGTTCCTTAAACCTATGCTCATCACACCAGATATCTTTAAGATTGTTGATTTGGTAAGCAAACGCACGGATGCCGTGTTCGCCTACCCGACCGAGACCTTCTACGGTCTGGGGGCGCGTATCGGCGATTATGAAGCCCTGGAGCGCATCATCCGCATCAAGGGGCGGGAGAGCGCCAAGGGTATGATCATACTGGTGGCCGATATGGCCATGGCCAAGACCGTGGCCTCTATCGATGAGCGCCAGCAGGCGCTGCTGGAGCATTTCTGGCCGGGCCCGTTGAGTGCGGTGCTGGAAGAGCGGGGAGATGTGCATGCGCTTTTGAAGGTTGAGGGTAAGGTGGCTCTCAGGGTCTCACCCAATGCCATGGCCACAGCGCTTTGTCGTGCCCTGGGGCCCATCACCTCCACGTCGGCCAATCTCGCCGGCCACCCTCCCGCCCGGACAGCATACGAAGTCCGGGATCTGCAATTGGAGTTCGATGCCATTCTTGACGGCGGCCTTACCCCCGGCGGTGCGCCGTCCACCCTGGCGGATTTGACCACGAATCCGGCGCGCTGCCTGCGCACCGGCGCTATAACGTGGTCGGTAATCCTCGGGCGGGAAAGACAGGGTTGAGGCCTGAAGGTCAGCTCTCCTCGCCGCAGATTTTCTTCCAGGCCGCATCGTCGGTCGTCTGCACGACCTCAAGGGCGATATCGCCTTTGGCGTGATCGATGCGCACGATCTTGCCAATGACGGTAAGGCTTTCCTGCGGGAAGGAGATCTTGATCTGGGTATTGATGAGCTCGGAGATCCGGTTGGGCCGCATGTGGGCGAAGACGGTGCGGTTTTCCACCCAGATTCCTTTCAGACTGATATCCTTGGTATGTCCCCGGCCCTGATGGATGATGCCGACCTTGATCAGGGCCAGCATGTCGATACGCTTGCGTTTATACCGTCTTCTCTCAGCTCCATCCGCGCTTTGTGCCATACGTTACATCCTCTTCTCTGTAGTGTACACCAGACCTGAAAACACCATATCGGCTGAAAATGCCAATGACTTCAGGGATTCTCCAGTGGTTTGTAGGGCTTGATATCGATGATGGGCGTGCCGTCCACCATATCCACATGTTCTACCGTCAGCATGCCCCTCTCAATCCTTACCAACTTCAGGATGGACATGCCGATGGGGTTCGGCCGGTTGGGCGAACATAGGCTGAATACACCCTTGAGCGGCCCGGTGCCCTTGCGCTGCTGCAATAATTCATAGCCTTGCGAACGATGGAAATGAAAGAGCACCACGATATGTTCATATTCTTCAAGGCCATCCAGCCCCTGGATGAAGGGTTCATAGATCTCGATTGTGCCGGATATATTCGAGACGGAATAGAAATTGGGCGCATCCTTGGGTTCTTGGATAGGGCAGCGCAGGATACCGATCGGCGTAAAAGTCATAATCTAACCAGTTTTAAGTCTTATGTCGTAAGTGTTAAGTAGAAGCAAGTGACACCCAGTACCTGTGCAGGTGATGTAGCACATCGCTCTTAAAACTTAAATCTTAAAACTATTTTTTCACTTTGATTTTGATCGGCAACGATCCTATACAATACCCATGCATAAGCCTGAACAACTGGTTATCAGACCGCCCAGCGAGGCCAAAAGCCTGTTGGTCAGGGTCATCCGGGGCTGCGATTGGAACCGGTGCCTCTTTTGCGGCATCTATGATCTCTTCGGCTGTGCGCATTCGCTGCGCACCCTGGACGAGGTTAAGGACGATATCCGGGCTCTGAAAGTGCTGCACGGCGATTGTTTTGAAACCGCCTTCCTGGGGGACGCTAATCCCCTGGCACTGCCGGCGGACTTCTTGGTCGAGACCCTGACCACACTGCGTACCGTCTTCCCGCGCCTCAAGCGCGTAACTGCCTACGGCCGCGCCTCAAGCGTCTGGAAAAAAAGCCAGGCAGAACTGGCGGCCATCCACGACGCCGGACTGGAACGCCTGCACGTGGGCATGGAAAGCGGTTCGGACGCCGTGCTCAGGATGCAGAAAAAGGGCACCAGCCAGAACCAGCTTATCGAAGCCGGCAACCGTGTCAAGGCCTCCGGTATGGAGCTGAGCTACTACCTCCTGCTGGGCCTGGGAGGGCAGACGTTGTGGCAGGACCACGTGGAGGGGTCGGTTCAGGTGATCAACGCGGTTAAACCCCATTTCGTCCGTGTGCGCCGGCTCTGGACTCACCCGGCCTCGCGTCTGGGCGAGAAGATCGCCTCGGGTGAGTTCATCCCGCAGACCCCGGAAGGCACGGTCATTGAGCTGCGCGATATCCTGAGAGGCCTAGACGCTCAGGGCACCACCTTTACCTGCGACCACGCCAACAACTATATCCAGGTCCATGGAGCGCTGAACGATCAGAAGCAAGCGATGTTGGTCCTGATCGAGCGGTTTCTGGCCTTACCGGACGAGATCCGACAGGATCATTACGCCAGTATGCCCTCCGTGATCTGACAAGACCGGGAGACTTGAAGGCAACCGCCCGAATATACTGGTTTTAATTAAGCAAACAGGCCTAAAAAATCAGGCGGAATAGGGGTCTGGAAGCGCATAACCTCCGCAGTTATCGGATGTCTAAAGGCCAGCACCCGGGCGTGCAGACCCAAACGCTTCATGGCGTTCAAGGTGGCGCCGTATTTCTTGTCGCCCGCCACGGGGTGACCGATATCCTGCATATGGACGCGGATCTGGTTTTTGCGCCCGGTTTCCAGACGCACCTCAACGAGTGAGAACCGCGACGAGTGTTTGAGCACGCGGTAATGGGTCACGGCCTTTTGCCCGTCAGGCGGGGTAGGGCTGGAGTAAACGATACGTGCCTGGTTCTCCTTGAGCCAGGAGGTGACCGTGCCCCGCTCAAGGGCTACCTGGCCCTCGAGCACCGCGACATAGAGGCGTTCCAGCACATCCTTGTCCCAGGACTTTTGAAGCGCTTTCTGGATCTCCTTGCTTTTGGCGAAGAGCATCAACCCGGAGACCTCGCGGTCGAGGCGATGGACGACAAAGATACGCTGGCGAGGATCGATATTTTTCAGCTGGTCGCTCAAGATGCGGTAGGCGGTACGCTCCTTTTCCTTGTCCGTGGCGATGGAGAGCAGGCCGGGCGGCTTGTTGACCACGATCAAATAGGGGTCTTCGAAAACTATCTTCAGGCCCCGTGCGGGATGGTCCTGCAGCACCTTGGTCCAGGTAATGCTTACCTGCTGCCCGGCCTTCAGGGGATGATTGTACTGGGTGACCACACTTTGTCCCACCTTCACCTGGCGATGCGTCAAGAGCGATAAGATGTCCTTGCGCCGTTTATCCGGCAGATACCCGCATAGAAACGTGCACAGATCGGTTGCGTCCGTGACGGTCAGGAAGGTCTGTTTTGCATCTCCCGGCTTTGATGCTTTGGACCTGGTAGATTTCGGCATACGGCGTTTCCTCTGCTTTCCCGTTTGATTCTCTGCCTTACCATGTTATCATATATTTTCCAGCTGAGATATCGCAGAGGATGAATTGACTTAATTCACCGAGGAGGCGCTATGACCTATCCGCATTTGTTTTCCGAAGGTTGCATCGGCAAGGTTACCATTCGCAACCGCATCGTCATGCCGCCCATGGAAGTCGGCATGTCCAATTTCGACGGCACACCTTCCGAACAATTGATGGCCTATTATGAAGAGCGAGCCCGGAACGGACTGGGACTGCTCATCACCGGCATCGCGCGCGTCAACGAGCTGCACGGCGCGGCCCATCCTCGTCAGTTGGCCATGAGCCATGACCGTCATATCGAGCCTTATGGCCGCATGGTCGAACGCGTGCATGCCTACGGCACCAAGGTCTTCTGCCAGCTGCACCATCCCGGGCGCCAGAATTTCGGGGCCATGGTCGGAACCTGGCTGATGAGTGGAATGATCGGCCGATTCTGGCCCGGTTATTGGAACCTGTTTATCAAGTTAGGGTCAATTTTATCCCCGTATGCCCAGAAACTGGGACAATGGGGACTGACCCTGCCCGTGGTCGGGCCCTCGGCCGTGGTCTGTACGTACGACAACCAACGCACGCGCGCCCTCTGGCATGTCGAAGTCAAGCGTCTGGTGCGCGATTTCATCCGTGCCGCCAAGCGCGTGCAGCTTTCCGGCGCCGATGGCGTCGAGCTGCATGCCGCGCACGGCTATCTCATCCAACAGTTCCTGAGCCCACACACCAACCGGAGAACCGATGAGTACGGCGGGTCGCTGGACAACCGTCTGCGTTTTCTGTTGGAGATCATTCGCGGCATCCGCGCCGAGTGCGGCCCGGACTTCCCCATCATGGTGCGCCTGTCCGTGGATGAATATTACCGCTGCATCGGCAAGCCGGGCAGCGGCATCGAACTGGAGGAAGGGGTGGAGATGGCCAGGCGGCTGGAACAGGCCGGGATCGACGCCATTGATGTCTCTTCGGCCACCTATGAGACCATGAATTACTGGCTCGAACCCATTTCCTACGAGCCCGGCTGGCGCACGAATCTGGCCCAGGCCGTCAAGGGCGCGGTCTCCATCCCGGTCCTGGCCGCCAATCTGATCCGCAGCGCCTCCCAGGCCGAGGCCCAGCTCTCTGAAGGCATCCAGGATTTTGTCTGCCTGGGCCGTCCCTTCCTGGCCGACCCGGCTTGGGCCGCCAAGGTCAGCCAAGGCGCCGAAAACGATATCAAACGTTGTATCAGCTGCCTGTGGTGCTTTGAAAGTCTTGTCGCCAATGCCTTGAAATGCGAGCCCCTGGAATGCGCCGTCAACCCGCGCCTGGGTCGTGAGCAGGAAACGGCCGTGCCGCTCAAAGACGGCGCGGGCCGCACCGTGGTCGTGATCGGCGCCGGACCGGCCGGCCTTGCGGCGGCCGAGATCCTGGGGCTGCGCGGGTTCAAGCCCATTGTCCTGGAAAAGAACGCCGAGGTGGGCGGCCAGCTGCAGTTGGCCAACAAGCCGCCTAAAAAGGAGAAGATCAACTGGTGCTTCACCGACCTGCTGCATGCCGCTCAGAAGAACGGGGCCGAGATCCGCTTCAAAACCACGGCCACCCGTGAGGTCGTCCAGGCCTTGAATCCCTATGCCGTGATCGTGGCCACCGGGGGTGAAGCCATACGCCCGCCCATAGAGGGTGTGCAGCTCCCGCACGTCGCTACCTGCACCGAGGTCTTAAGCGGCAGCGTGAAGGTGAGCGGCAAACGCGTGGCCGTTATCGGCGCGGGACTGACCGGATTGGAGACGGCCGAGAAGCTGGCCGAGGACGGCAATCAGATTTTGATGGTGGAAATGCTGGGCAAGGTCGGTCAGGACGCCCTGCCGCAGAGCGTGGATGATGTGATGAGCCGCCTCAAGGGTTATAACCCCACCATTATCACCGGGCATAAGCTGGTTGAGATCAAACCCGGCAGCATCATGCTGGAGCACGTTAAGACAAAGCAGCGCAACGAACAAAGGGCTGATCATGTCGTTCTGGCCGTGGGCGTAAAAAGCAACGATGCCCTGGCCCATGAGCTGATGCACTATTTCCCGAAAATGGCCGTCATCGGCGATGCCTACGAGGTCGGCCGCATCGCCCATGCCATCCGCGACGGCTTCGATACGGCCTGGGATCTGGAGTAGATTGAAGTTTCAGTTCTTTGGAAAGGCCTGGGGAAATCTTTCTTGTCAGAAAGGTTTCCCCAACGTTTCTCCTCGGCCTCTAACTACCGGCCATGATGGCCTGCACGTCGCCCATGGGTTCGGTGATGGGTTTGAGATTGAAGGTGTCCACCAGCACCTTGGCTACGCGCGGCGACAGGAAGCCCGGCAGCGTGGGGCCCAAGCGGATGCCTTTGACGCCGAGCGATAAGAGCGCCAACAGAACGGCCACGGCCTTCTGCTCGTACCAGGCGATGTCGAAGGAGATGGGCAGGTCATTGATGTCGGAGACGCCGAAGACCTCCTTGAGCTTGAGCGCGATGACGGCCAGCGAGTAGCAATCATTGCACTGGCCGGCATCCAGCACGCGCGGGATGCCGTCGATGTCGCCCAGCTTCAGCTTGTTGTAGCGGTACTTGGCGCACCCGGCGGTTAGGATGACCGTATCGGCCGGCAGTTCCTGCGCCACCTGGGTGAAGTAGTCGCGGGTCTTGTGCCGTCCGTCGCAGCCGGCCATGACCACGAAGCGCTTGATGGCGCCCGATTTCACCGCCGCCACCACCTTGTCGGCCAGGGCCAGGACCTGATTGTGCGCAAAGCCGCCGATGATGGAGCCTTGTTCAAGCTCCCGGGGCGGCTGGCACTTTTGGGCGAGGGCGATGAGGGCGGAGAATTCTTTCGTGCCGCCCGGAGCCCGCTCCGGGATATGTTTGACCCCCGGCCATCCCACCGTGCCGGTGGTGAAGATACGGTCCTTGTAGCTCTCCTTGACCGGGATGATGCAGTTTGTGGTCATGAGGATCGGGCCGTTAAAACTCTCGAACTCCTCGTTCTGATGCCACCATGAGCCGCCGTAATTCCCGACCAGGTTGTCGTATTTTTTGAAGGCCGGGTAGTAGTGGGCCGGCAGCATCTCGCCGTGGGTGTAGACATCGATGCCGGTGCCCTGGGTTTGTTCGAGCAGTTCGGATAAGTCCTTGAGATCGTGGCCGGAGATGAGGATGCCGGGTTTGCCGCGCACCCCGAGGCTGACCGTGGTGATCTCGGGATGGCCGTAGGTGGCGGTGTTGGCCTGATCGAGCAGGGCCATGGTCTTGACCGCGATCTCGCCCGCGCGCAGGACCAGGCCGGTCATCTCGTCCGCGGAGAGATCGCGGGTCGTAGAAGACAGGCCTTCCATGATGAAGTCGTAGATGGCGTCGTCCTCGTAGCCGAGCACGGTGGCGTGCTCGGCATAGGCGCTGATGCCCTTGATGCCGTAGATCAGCATCCAGCGTAAGCTCCTTACATCCTCGTCGGCCGTGGCCAACACGCCGATTTCCTTGGCTTTGGCGGCCATGGACGGCGGGTCGTCAACCGTAAAGGTGGCGGCGTCCGGCAAGGGCTGCGGCAGCGTCTGGCCGCAGAGGCCCTTGAGTTCCTCGCGCAGCTTGAGTCCCTGCCGGATGAGGGCGGTGATATCGTTGTCGTCGAAGTTGACATTGGTCAGGGTAGTGAACATGGCCGTGGCAATGAAGCGGCCGTACTTCTTATCCAGCGGGCCCTTAACTCTTGCCGTGCTGCCGTAAACCGACATCCCGCGCGCTACGTAGACGAGCAGGTCCTGCAGGTTGGCGGTCGGCTCGGTCTTGCCGCATACGCCTTTGAGCGTGCACCCTGAATTCTTAATCGTCTCCTGACATTGATAACAGAACATCAGCTTTTCCTCCTATCGTAAGTTTTGATAATGCCTTGTCACCTCCTCATGCATGGACGCTTGAGGCATTTTCTTAAACGCACGCTAGCATACCCTGGCATATTGCTATTTGACTTAGGTCAAGCGAGCACATTTTTTATTTGGGCTTTTGCCCGAGCTTTCGGTACAATATAAATATGTCCCGACACCAGGTCGTGATCATCGGCGGCGGATTCGGCGGATTGTGCGCGGCGCGCGCTCTGTCGGCTAAGGATGTCGCGCTGACTTTGATCGACAAGCGCAATTTTCATCTTTTCCAGCCGCTCTTGTACCAGGTGGCCACCGGCCTCTTAAGCCCGGCCGAGATCACCACCCCGCTGCGGCATATCCTTAAAAAGCAGAAGAACGCCGAGGTCCTTCTGGCCGAGGCCGTGGATTTCGATCCGGCTTCCCGGCGCGTTATCCTGGCCGACGGCGAGGTTACGTATGATACCCTGATCGTAGGGGCGGGCATGGTCAATGCCTATTACGGACATGAAGACTGGCAGGCTTTCGCCCCGGGCTTGAAGACCATGGAGGATGCATCGACGATACGGCAGAAGATATTCTATGCCTTTGAGGTGGCCGAGCGCGAGCGCGACCCCGCGCTCAAACAGTCCTGGCTGACATTCACCGTGATCGGCAGCGGCTCGACCGGCATCGAGCTGGCCGGCATGATCGCCGAGATCTGCCGCAATACCCTCAAGGGCGAGTTTCGCACCATCCGTCCCGAGGATGCGCGCGTAGTCTTGATCGAGGCCGCTGATCGGATTCTGCCTGGCTATCCGCCGGATCTTTCGATGAAGGCGACCCGGGCGCTTGACGGCCTGGGAGTACGGACGCTCACCGGCGCCCGGGTGGTGAATATCGGTCCCGAGGGTCTGGAATACGCACACGGCGGCGGCACGCACATCCTTCCTGCCCGGACCATCCTCTGGGCCACGGGGGTGCAGGCCTCGCCCCTGGCCTCAACGCTGGCGGAGAAAACCGGCGCCCCCACCGACCGGCAAGGCCGCCTCATGGTCAGGCCCGATCTGAGTATCGAAGGCCATCCCGAAATTTTCGTCATCGGCGACATGGCCCATGTGAAGGACAAGGCCGGCCGGCCTCTTCCCGGTCTGGCTCCCGCGGCCACGCAGCAGGGGCGCTATGTGGCGCGGTTGATCATGCGCCGCCTGGCCGGCAGCCGGGAAGCGCGACCGTTCGCCTATTTCGACAAGGGGACCCTCTCGGTCATCGGCCGGCATCAGGCGGTAGCTGATATCGGACACTGGCATTTCAGCGGCTTTTTTGCCTGGCTCTTATGGCTGTTCATTCATCTCATTTTGCTGATCAACTTCGAGAACCGGCTGATCGTGCTCACGCGCTGGGCCTTCCAGTACTTTGTCTTCAGCCGCGGCGGCCGGCAGCTCTGTCACGAGGGGACCTTGAAGCTGCCCATCTCCGGAGGCGGCGCGACCGAAGATTTTCCGCCTGCGCCCCATTGCTGATCTTAAAAATTATTTCCTGCTCCACTTGATCTGGAATTCGATCTCCTCCCGGTCTTCTTCGCGCTCATGTTCGATGGTGTAGATGGCGTGGGCCGGCACCGAGATGCGTTCTCCGGCTATCTGGATCTTGAAGCGGTCCCCCTGTTCCAGGGCGTCGGCCAGGCGTCTCAGCTTGGCAATAAATTCCGTGCTCGAATAACCTTGTTCGATATCACGGTCCGATCGCTCAATCATAGCGTACCCCCTTTCAATGGGTCATGATTCAATATTAATCCTGAATACTGTCATGAACCTTGAGCCATATCAAGAAACAAACCATCCGATGCCGATAGATTTGATGAGAGACGAAAGAGAGGTCCCATGATGAAACCCATGCGCAAATCCATACCATGGCTGGTAGCGGTCTTGTCGGTCATGGTCGTGAGCGGGTGCGCCTCGGTACGCTATTCCAGCACCCTGAAGCCTTCGGGCAACAAGGCGCTCAGCTTTGGCCAGACGCGTTTCAGCCTGATCGATTTCAGCACCGCCTATGATAAAAAAGATCTGGCGGCTGAAGCTAGGATGAAGGGCATTGATCAAAGTCTCATCGCGGCGCGCGCCAAGATCCTTTACCCCGACCTGTTCACGGATGATTGGACCGGTCTGCCGCTGATGGTCAGGGCGGATCTTGTCCATGAGGATACGTCGGTTATGGTCGCGGCATTTTTGTCCGCGCTTACGGCCGGGATCATTCCTTTCCCGGGAGCGACCAAGCTGAATTTTACCGTAGCCACCAATGTGCGCGACGCGCTGGGTGAGATTCTGACGGTCAAGGATGAGAAATTTGTCCTGGAAGAGGGGGTGTGGGCGAGTCTCATCGGTCCGCTGGGCTGCATCCCGGTCCCGGGCCAGGCCGACCTGCCGCGCGACGCGGTCCTCCTGTTCATCCCTTTGACCAAGGATGCGTACTCCAAGACCAAGTTCCCCCATTTCACCGCCGACTGCATTGTGGAGGCCATGGTCCAGGCCCTGCGCGCGGTCGAGCCCGCCAAGTTGGAGAGCGCCTATCGGGCGCGTCAGTCGCGCCTGCAGGAGGTCATGATCGACGGCAAACCGTACTGGTGTTTCCTGGCCCCGACCCTGACCGGCAACCATGAACGGGCCGGTCTCTTCACCGCCCTGTTGTACCGGGAGCATCCCCAGCGTGGCATTGAGCCTGTGGCGCAGATAACCGTAGCATGCCGGGATGAGGCCGGGATCTGGCAGCCGATCGCCGGATACCTGCGGTGGGCCGGAAAACTGACGACCCTGAGCGTCCTGCTGGAAAACGGCATACCTGCCAAGGCTGTCGTGCGCACTATTGAGGAGCCTCCCCTGGAGGAGTTTATCGAAACACCGGATATGCTCGGCAGTGATGCCGCGGTATATCTGCGCTGGAATAACGGCGTGCTGCTGGAGGCCAAGAACCGCTCGCTGCCCAAAGTTTTGCGCGAGAAAAGCCGCGCTGAACTCTTGAGCCTGGTGACGCGCATCGAAAAGGCGATCCTGGAATTGAGCGAGCAGGCCGAGCAGGCCAAGGACCGGGCGCAGGCAAAGGTGGAAAAGGGCCAGGGCGACCCGGCGCCGGACCGGGAGCTGTCTATCTTGTGCCGCCAGCGCATCGAGGTCTTGAAGCCGATCTTGGTGGCCATCAAACAGGAAATTGCGTCTTAGAAAATCGGAGAAGGAGGTTTCACCATGAGAGTAGCGAAGGCCATGCATTGGTTTTCAGCCCTATTGATGATCATCGTTATAAGCGGCTGCGGCTCGGTGCGCTATGTCAGCTCCTTGAAGCCGACCGGCGATAAGGATCTCCGGTTCGACAAGACGCGCTTTAACCTGACCAGCTTCACCTATCCCGCGCTGAAAAATAACCCGACGGCCCAGCCCCAGCCATCACCGGCGCTGATTTATGAGCGGTCCAAGGCGCTCTATCCCAACGTCTTCTCGGATGAGTGGTCCGCCCTGCCGGTGCAGGTGACGATCTCGGAAACGGTCAATCGCTCGGGGTATAATATCGCCTCCATGATTACGGGCTTTTCGCTGGGCATCATCCCGTTCATGGGCAAGATCCCCTATACGTTCAACGTTGAATCCGCTGTGACGGATTATATGGGCGGGCGCTTGTTTGAGAAAAAATCCCAGTTCGAGATCGACCATGTCGAATGGGGATCACTTCTCCCCTATGGTCTTATACCGGCCCCCGGTCCCTCGGACCTGCCGCGTGACTACTACGCCATGGATGGCGATTACCTGGATAAAGCCTCTACCAAGATCCATAATTATGCCGCGGACTGCATCGTGGAGAGCGTGGTTCAGGGTCTTCGCGCGGCCGAACAGGCCAAGCTGGCCTCCGCCTACCAGGAACGCCTGGCCTATCAGCAGGAACTCATCGTGGAAGGCAAGCAATACGGGAGTTATCTCACCATGAATCCGGGGGCCAAGGACCGTCCCGCGGAATTCAGGGCCCTGCTCTACAAGGGGACGCCCCAACGCATGCTGCGGCCGCTCGAAGATGTGGTCGTGGCCCGGCAGGATGAATCCGGCGCCTGGCGTCCGCAGACTGGTTACTTGCGCACGCCCCGCAATCTGACCGCAATGAGCGTGCTCATGGAAAAAGGCATACCCTCGAAAGTCGTCGTGCGCAGCGTTGATGAGCCGCCCCTGGCGGATTTCATCGACACCCCGGACCTGACGGCCGCCGATCGCAATGCCCTCCTGCGCTGGAGCAACGGCGTGCTGCTGGATGCCAAGAACCGCTCCCTGCCCAAGATCCTCAGCGAAGAAAGCCGCGACGGCTTGCTCAGCCTGGTCACGCGCATCGAGCAGGCTATTCTGGACTTAAGCGAGAAGGCCGAGCAGGCCAAGGACCGCGCCCAAAGAATCCTTGAAAAGGGTGAGGGCGACCCGGACCCGGAGCGGGAATTGTCGCTCCTGTGCCGCCAGCGCATCGAGATCTTGAAGCCCATCCTCGCGGCCATCAAGCAGGAAGCCGCGCTCAAAAAATAAGCAAAGGAGAAAACCAGTGATGAAATTCCAGACAACCATGCGATGGCTGGCGGTCGTATTGCTGATCATAACCTTAAGCGGTTGCGGATCGGTGCGTTACGTCAGCACCCTGAAGCCTTCGGGCGACAAGACCTTTGCCATGGCCGACGTGCGCTTCAGCATCCTCACCCTCGATGGAAAGAATGATTCACTCGCTGCCCGCTCCCGGGAACTCTATCCCAACGTGTTCACGGATGATTGGACCGGCCTGCCGTTGGAGGTCAAGATCGACACCAAGACGGATTCATCCACGGGCCTATCCGCCTTTCTGACTGGGTTTTGCACTTTGGGGACCATCCCCTTCCCGGGCACGGACAGCGCCAAGATCAACTTGGAGACCAGCCTGATTGGCAGCGGGGGAGAACGCCTGCCGGTCGGAAAGGTCAATTATGAATTCGACAAGGTCACGTGGATGACCGTGCTATCACCGTTGGGGCTTTTCCCTGTCCCCGGTTTCTCGGATCTTCCGCGGGACTACATCTTTCTGCCTTTCACCGGTAATGAGAGCTTCATGGAAGCCGCCCGCAGGGAGGGAAATTATCGCCAGGACTGCCTGGTCGAGGCCGTGGTGAAGACCCTGCGTACGGCTGATCAGGCCCAATGGGCGGATGACTATCGGGTGCGCAAGTCGCGCCTGCGGGAGGTCATGATCGACGGTAAGCAATACTGGAGCTTCCTGGCCCCGAGCTTCTCCCCAAAAGAGAACCGCGCCGAGAGATTCACGGTCCTCCTCTACCAGGAGTATCCCAAACGGACAATGCCGCCCGTGGAGTATGCGGTCGTGGCCCGCAGGGATCCGTCCGGTGCCTGGCGCCCGGTGAACGCCTACTTGCGCATGGCGCGCACCCTGACCACGGTGAGTGCCCTCATGGAAAACAACCTGCCTTCCAAGGTCGTGGTGCGCGTAATCGACGAACCTCCCTTGGCGGATTTCATAGATACGCCTGACCTGTCGGCCGCCGATCGCAACGCGGTCCTGCGCTGGAGCAACGGTGTGCTGCTGGATGCCAAGAACCGCTCCCTGGAAAAGATCATGCGTGAAGAAAACCGCGAAGGCTTGTTGGGACTCGTGACCCGCATCGAGCGGGCGATCCTGGACTTGAACGAGAAGTCCGAACAGGCCAAGGACCAGGCCCAGGCAAAGGTGGAAAAGGGCCAGGGCGACCCGGCCCCGGAGCGCGAACTGTCGCTCCTGTGCCGCCAGCGCATCGAGGTTTTGAAGCCCATCCTGGCGGCCATCAAGCAGGCCGCCGCGACAAAAAATCCGTAAGCCACCATACCGAGAGGGGCGATCAACCGATCGCCCCTCTCGCATCCCTGACGATTTCTCCCCGGTACCCTCGATATCATCTCGATTGAGAAATGGAATACCTCGGATTTGTTGCTCCAGTTTGTTTTAGCGTGCTGAAACAGGCAACGAATGATTCATGGCTCTCTTGTGAATTAGGTTAATCAGATATGGAGATCGAAATAAAACTGGATTTCTGAAAGTCCTGATATATCGCAGAAATGTGCATATGGTCGTTGGTGCCGTTTACAGGGAGCTCTTGCCAAGATCACTCGCCACCTAGTTTATCTGTGCGTCGGCTATGGGCTTTCCGTTTCTTTCCACGGAACATTTATATCCATGCATGAAGACAAACTAATAATGCGGGTTCCGCCGAAAAGGATGTCAAAATACGGAATGTGGTCGGGCAAGGCGTACAACATGCGCGATGATATGATGCAGTGACCTAGGCAGCATCATAAGGACGATGGCGTGGAATGAATATCTACCACGTAAACGTCCCATGGTGTTCCTGGATACTAATCATGCAAGCCCTTGCCAGGCCACCTGCCTGAAGCTCAGCGAGAATTTGTAATAACACTCCGATCAAGCTTTTGAGAGTCTTGAACAGACCAAAGCGGTTTACACCCAATAAAACTTATCGTAGCGATAAGCAATAACAAATAAAACGATACCTTCTTTATCCACTTCATTAGAACATCCTCCTTTATATTTTAAAGTGTTCTCTTGCCAAGAATTAATTCCAAGGTGGTTCTTTATTTAATCGTATTAATTGTGGATACTGAGCATATTGCAGGAACATTACTCTTTTGGCTGCCACCTGGCCCCCACGGTAAAAAGAAGTTCGGGCAACCCTTTAAACTCATCAGCTCAATAAATAGAAAAGCATAAATAAAAACCTTTTTCACTATCTTAACCATGGCGTCTCCCTGTATATTTAGAAGTGGCTCCGGAAAATAAGACAGCCATATAAGTGGAAGACTTGCTCAAAAGAGGCCTTAGGAATAGGGTCAAAGAAAGGAGCAAGAAGATGAGACGGACAAGAAGGAATCACTCGGCGGATTTTAAGGCGAAAGTGGCCTTGGCGGCAATCAGAGGAGATAAAACGCTGGCGGAGTTAGCCGAGCAATTCGATGTGCACCCCAACCAGATATCGGACTGGAAGCAGCAGATGTTGGATGGCGCGGCGATGGTTTTTGATGGGAACAAGAAGAACAAGGAACCAGACCTGAAGGATTTGCACGCCAAGATAGGCGAGCTCGCCCTGGAGAATGATTTTTTAGAAAAGGCGCTCATCAAAGTGGGGCGGCTGAGCGCAAGGAAATGATAGACCCTCGCCATGAATTGCCGATAACCAGGCAGTGCCGAACCTTGAAGCTGTCGCGCTCCAGCGTATATTACCTGCCAAGGCCAGTATCTCAGGCTGATCTTGGGCTGATGCGCCGAATGGATGAACTGCACCTGGAGTATCCTTTTGCTGGAGCCAGGATGTTGAGGGATCTGCTCAGACGCGAGGGACATCAAGTTGGCCGTCGCCATGTGAGCACGCTGATGAAACGCATGCGGATTAACGCCATCTACCGCAAGCCCAATACCAGCAGGCGTCACCCGGCACATGAGGTCTATCCCTATTTGCTTAAGCATCTGAAGATCGAGAGACCTAACCATGTCTGGGCAGCAGACATAACATATCTTCCGATGAGGCGAGGGTTTGT